>Ga0209092_10004128_pt1 | contig 12261 bp, 9 predicted proteins | sample FraStrMetagenome_FD_187446 | JGI IMG/M metagenome (GOLD analysis project Ga0209092, IMG submission 187446) | Marine eukaryotic phytoplankton communities from Arctic Ocean - Fram Strait ARC3M Metagenome (SPAdes) (version 2) | ecosystem: Environmental > Aquatic > Marine > Oceanic | place: Fram... | reverse complement strand
AAAAAAAAAAAAAAACACACACACACACACACACACACACACAAAATTGTCTTTCCTTTCAAATATCCTGGTGGCTAGCGCTGCCAATCGTACTAGTGTCTTACATCTAGGCGATTTAAACCTTGCGTGGGAGTAAACTTTAACTACTAATCAATGTGTTATTATTATAGGCAATGCTGTAAGGAAAATCGCGAAATATGGCTTCATATTCGGGATAAATTTGACGGATTTATGAATGATATGTTACAGGAATTACGCCAACAGAAACGATATCTTTCCATAGGGCATGCAAACTACAGAAATATGGATTCATACTCCATGGGAGAGGGTAAGGAACGAAGTCTGGATATTGCCTATGGAGGCGATATTCACACAATATTAAGGAAAGTCATCAATGCAATTACTGATCAATGGCAAGAAATAGAGGAATCTCTGCTACCTAAATTTGGAATAGCCACGTCAATAAATAGACTCAAGAAACTTTCCATAGAGCAAAGATCCCTGCAATTTAAAGACAGAGCGCTCCTTTTCAACTGCTGGGAATGGAGTTCCAATAGGGCGAGGAATTATGATTATAAAGAGATTCGAGGATGGAAATATGTGAATATGATGAAGCAAATTCGCGACAAATTCCCAAACACCTTCTGGAGGCTAACAAAGAAAGAGATTTTTTTGGAAGCCCATAGAATTTCCAATAATCTATTGACAGAAAGCAACATATTCCAACAGATCAACAATTCGGAAGGCCCGCCCATGCTTGCTACTGATGGGTCACACCTCCAGGGCAATGAGTTCTCTGCGCCGGATGATATGTCACACTCCACAACCAGTGCAGTTGTAGTTTGTCTTCCAAATCTGCTAGAAAACGAATCGCGGGAGAACGGAGCATGAACAAATAGAGCGGCACTGCCAATCTATGCGAGGGCCAATAATCTGCCAAAGTTTTTCTGGGCCCACAAATCTGACATCAGTCACGGGGAAGGTGTCGCAGCATGTCTGGCGTTGGAGTTGTTAGTATGTCACGAGATCTAGGGGATTATCATTATGGATAGTAATGCAATCAGGAATGTGACAAGGAACATACGGGACAGGGAGAACAGGCAGATGGTGAACATGGTTTTTATTCGCAAACTAATTGCTGGAGTTGGAAAATGTATAGGGAGCAGAATAGAAAATTCGTACGAATATATAGAAAAATTGCGTATTCAACGAAAAAGTGTAAAAGTGGAAAAAATTTTGAAGTTATGTAAAAAGTAGACTTCAATTGGTAATGCAAACAAAGAAGATAGTAACGCAGAAACCAAAAATATTGGGATGGACATGATACCTTACCCATTCTAAAAGTGGACTTGCATCAGCTACATGATAGCGGTCTCCTTATAAAAGGCAAACAAGTTTAATCCCAAGTTTATTTTTATTGAATTGCAACCATCATGCAGATGTTTGCGCAGGTTTAATGTTACAATCAAACTTCATCAAAAGAAATATCCCATCAGTTATTAATATTCCAGACTCGAACCAGCAAATATAATTTTGATGAAGGATGGTGAAAAGATGCAATAGATACTTACAGAAAAATATGGAGTGAAATAAAGGAAAATCACCTGGGCCAAACTTATGGGACTACATCATAGTATCGTGGGTTGTACTAGCAAGAACTTTGACACACAATTCCAAGAAGAACAAAAAGCATCTAATGAGAAGAGAACTGAGGAAGAAAAGCTTATCACCATAGCAAAGAAATTTACATCAATTCTAAAAATATATCAACCAACATCAACATTTTAGACTGGGAAACGTAAGAGAGTTACCTTCGAAGAAGCTAACAAGCCAAAGAAAATCTGTAGAGGCTTTACATGTGACGCACAGCACCAAAAGTATCATTGTCTCGGCTCCACAGCTTCAACGATACCTTCCAACAAGAAACATTGTTAAAGATGCTCACGTCAGCATACTGCTTTAATAAAAGGAACGAACATCCTACTAAAATGTAAAGAGCTGCAGACGGAATCAGAATTATCAATGGTGGGACACTTAGATGAAAATGCAAACAACATACATTATGTATCGACACTTACGAAATTGGAAAAAGGTAATACGCAACAAATAGTGGCAAGTCCTAGAGGCAAGCGTATATCAGACACTCATAAAACAATCATCAAAACCATCAGCAACGGCATTACTCGCACAACATCACAAATGAGTAGCCCCAAAGAGAGAATTCAAGAAGCAATAACCAACTTATCACAAGCTGACAAAACAACAAATAATTTTCTAAAAATCGATCAACAATGTAAAATCCACGAAGAGCGTAGTCTGCCGACACCTGAATCGGAAATGCAGAAAACAAGCAAAGCCATACATAATCAAGGCAAAGAAGCAGACATAATCGAAGAAAATGTTTGGAAATCCAGTAAAGAAAAGAATTTCATTTGGGAGGATAGGCAACAAACAGCAACTAGTAGGGAAAATTACATGTCATCCAGAGCTATGCGCAGGGCAGTGATTAATATAAGGTTGAAGGCACCGGTGAAAACTTATGCGGCGGTACCTTCAGCATCATCAATAGTATTATCTCTCTCGGAAAATGACCAATGGGAGGATTTCGCGATTATCTTCAAATCGGTCACAGTCAGCAACACGAAACCAAACGAAACGTACCTAATTCCTATTTTCTCGGGCGAAGACACCAGAGGGCATTGGAGTTTTGTGGTGGTACATAAGGCCTTTAATTCAAGACGAATGTGGGTGACGGACTCCTGGGGGAACTGAAACAGGCTGGTATCAGTGGCAATAAAAAAGGCCTTCTCGAATGGTAGACTGAAATGCAGACTCATGGAGGCAAATACTAGGACACAGTCGGAAGTGGAATGTGGACCAAGGACAGTAACAGGGATGGTAAGTATTTGTGATAAATTAAGACAAGGGGAAATGACCGAAACAGCAATCCAAGCAGGTGGCCTCGAATTCCCGATACCGAATGGATACGACACTGAGGATGTCCGAAGAAATGCGGCGGAGTGGGTGTTGGAAACGGAAAGCACAAAAGCGCAGCACGAAGCTAGAGAAGTTATATTTAGGAGATATAGTAGCAACAGAAGAAGACGAAAACGACAGAGAAAATAGTTGCACACTTGGGGGGGAGCGGAAGAAAGCAGAATATATCACGATAGAGTAAGAGACTACATGAATGGTTGGTACTTTTTTGTACTATATGCTACTTACATGTATCATCTGGGAGGATTGCTCTCTCTAGATCGTTAACTATTGAGTGTGCATGCACATTACATGAAGAACAGCTCTACGTACGCGTGGAGTATAATAGCAAGACTTTCAGCTAAGATAACGGGTCGAACGAAATTTCTGTCTACAGCGCATAGTTCTATTAGATCTTAGTAAAATAAAAATCATACCACAAAAATATACAATTTAATATTTCTTAAACTCCTTTTTGCCAACATACCTACACACTATACGTATACTCAAATTAAGAGGGTTTCACTTTTTGCAAGGTGACGCTAAGTACGTCAGAGTGCCCAATAGAGATCTCCTGAAAAAATCGAAGAAATCCTATCTATTCATTTGAAAACAAAAGATAAAGTGAAGTTTTTCCACACACACGACTGAGCTACAAAAAGTTAAAAGATTACAAATTATATTTATGGTTTTTGTGGCATAATGTTTATCGAGATTTAGATACTCTCCATCTAAACAGACTGAGACCTTACAGATTTCACAAGCCAGTTTGCCTAAGCTACTTCCAAAACTCTAGAAGGACAACAATAAAGATCAGCATTTTATCTAATAATGCCGACAGCTTTCTTCCAGTTTTATCTCAACATCTGTGTCCGAAAGCAAACCAAACATATAATCAGTCAAACTTCCAACTTCTTCACAACACTTTTCTTTGTCATTGCATATGAATTTACATGGGTTTACGAGAATTGTTGTCAGAAAGAGACTATCAACTTCAGGACGATAAAGATCTTCTTCCTCCCTGAAAGTTCAAAGTCTCTTATGACATCGTCGATTAACAAATCAGAATTCCCAATAAACCAAGATTTCCAGATTTTTGCCTCCTCATAAATCTTCAAAGTTGAATATTTTGAGTAGTTAATTTGTCCTGCTGGCCTCTATCGATCGAAGAGGGTTGGAGTTCATACGACTACATCAAGCACAAAACTTTTTTCTTTTCTTTCCGTTTTATGGTCGTTGACGCTCGTTCTCGTCGCATTGAAGCTCTTTCCTCTCAAATCGTTGCGTTGTCCGCCGAATTGCATAATCTTCTCCTTTCCGAAGACGACACCCCGGTTCCAGTTCCTCCCGAACCTCCCGCAGTTCCTGTTCCTCCGGTCGCCCCGCCCTCCTCTGATACTTTCGTTGTCGGCTCTCGTGTTCAAATCTTGAACCGTTACCGCGGATTACAGGGTTCTCAGGGCACAGTTACTCGTGTGACTAGGGTTTTCATCTATTTGCGTCTTGACTCTGGTCGTTCCACTTCTCGCCAGCGAAGCAATCTTCGTATATTGTCTAATCCTTCCCAATAATGTCGCTCGCTTCTGTTGACGATCTCGACTCTATTCTCCAGGATTTGGCTGAGCCTTCGGCCCGCGACAGGGGGGGTAGTGCAGTAAGTGATAGCCCAGGTCTATCTTCTTTCTCTCATGTAGAAGCCGGTGATTCTTCACCTCGAGGTGAGTCCAACAAGAACACTAGTTTGAGCCTGCCTCCTGCTATTATTGCAGCTTCTTGTACTTCTAGGAAGTATAAACTTTGGATATGTCCAGATGAGGGCCACAATCTTTGCTTCAAGATCATTTCCCAAGGCGGTGCTACCTTTTGCATCCTTTCAAATTGTTCCACCAACCACAAGAGTGGCAGGCATTTTCATCCTCGGTCTGGCGATATATATGTCATGAAAACTACTTCAAGTGTTTTTGTTGCACCTACCATCTCCTCGAAGTCCATCAACATTGAGTTATTATCCAAATGGTTAGAAGATGCTTGCCCCATCGATGAATGGCACAAACGCTTCCTCCTTCTCAAACAAGAAATAGAAAATCCTTTTGATCGTCTTTCTTCTGAAAAGATTTCTCAATCTGACCTTGAGGCGAAAGACACTTTTGTGTCTACAGCACTAGCTTTCAAAACACCAAAAAAGAAACCGGTTTCTTTCTATAGCGAATCCTTTAATGATCTACCGGAATTAGCCAGTCTTACGACAAAATTAGATCCGGAAGATAATTTATATTCCTCTTTAGATGACAAATTCTCAAGTCTAGTTCATGTATTGGAGACTATGAATTCTACTCAAACTAATGACAGTTCTAATATGATTAATGGGTTTGATAACATTGATCTTCGACTTTCACAGTTGAAAGATAAAATGGGTTCTCAACCAGAATTTTTGGATACAAAATTTACTGCTCCCAATTTGTGGTTGTCTCTAGGTCTTATTGCTGACGAACTATCTCAGATCCCATCTCAGGCTGGCGTTTCTAAGCAAGAAGTATTAACTATGATTAGCTCTAAATTTGATAATGGAAATATCGAGAGACTAATTCAAGACACTTTTCTTCCAGTCAATAAGCAAATCAAGTCCCTGAACGATTTTGCTGTTAATGCAGTTCGTCTCCTCAATCAAAAAATTTCGAATCTCCCTGCTACCGCTGAAACCAGTCAAGCAAATTCCAATATTGATTTTGCAGAAAGAGAACAACGACTTTGGGATAAAGTTAATGAATTGCAATCAGAATTAGCGTCTTATAGGTCATCTCAAGACGAATCCACTATCAAATTTGGTAAATTGGGCATCAGAAGCTCAAAGGAAATGGACGCCTGGATGGAGATAAACCACCCTGGTCAAAATTTTGGCTTACTCGTTGATTTTCACTTGGTCATGGAACACGTCCAAGTTCAGATCACAGGACAAAAATTAATTTCGAATTTTGAAAAAATCTATAAAATGTCCTTAGATTCCAATAATCAAGCTTTGGCAATATCCTCTTTTGAAGCTAGAGTTCCTAGATTCTTTTCTAGTGAGTCTCGCCACTTTGTCAGAAAGGATGAATCTTATTTTTCTGCAATCAAATGTTGGGATGACTGGGATCTACCTCACGATGGTCATAGGGACCGTCTTAACCAAGAGCTCCATCTTTTCAAACAAGGACATCAGTTTTTAATTGATACTGAGTTAACTCCAATGACCCCTTTTCACACCTTGTGTAATCTCGCGCTTACGGAGACGGTAGCTTGGATAGAGGGTCTTATGAAGTTCCTTGACGACACTTTTAATGAATATAGTTGTTCAAGATTTGGCCAGAAAAAAGCATGGCATATTACTACCAGGCTAGCCAAAGCCTTGGTGGATAAGGTCGCCGCTCCTCGCAACTCCGTTCAGAATTCTTTCAAAATTCATGAACTTCATTTCGTATCTAAGTCTATTGCTTATGCTTCGTTGAGATCACTTGATGTCATGTTGGCCATATCTTCATGCAACTTTAAAAACTCTCCGATCATCACGGCGGAGCTCTCCAAATTTCTCGCTTTGAACTCGAATTTAGAAGTTGTTGAGTCTATCCAGACGAAAATGAAAACTCTTGAATCTGAAAATTCCACCATCAAAAAGGATGTAAAGGCTGCTTCCAATGCTGCTCATACAGCATCTAATAAATGGGATTCTACTTACAAGTCACTCATCGACGACTTGAAAAAGAGGGTCAAATCCTTGGAATCAAGGAACTGAGCAAAACTAGGACAAGTGAGCGGTCCCAGTTTCCCAACGAAAATTTTGCCTCACTCATCGGTTTCTTTCTCGACTTCCGATGTTAATTCAAATAAGTCAGATACCTTTTGGATTAATGGAACTTCCAGAGCTATATCAAACGTTCCTCATCTTTCGAAATCACCACTTCCGTCAGATGAAGTCTCGACTTTCAAAAATCGAATGGTTATTAGAACTCCCAGTCCTCCCTTAATTGTTCTACCTGAAGCTCATGCTTCAATCGGTTCAGTCGAAAAAACGACTTTAAAAAATTCTTTTATCTCCAAATCGCCGTTAAATTCTTCGTCAAATGTTATTTCTTCACACATTCCTGAAAAGAAGATCGAACAAGGTTTAATTCAATTTTTCTCTCCCTCGAAATTTGTTTGCTATTTCGAAACGATTCCCTTTTGGATTTTTTCTCTTCACGCTTCCTTTTGTGACGAGATCAATTTTCCAGAATTCACAGATTTTGAGTCTTTGTCTTCATGTCTAGAGAAGCCGTCTACGGGGAGAATCATTGTGCTTATCATGAGAGTTCATTTCGAACTCTCTGCCTTTTCTTTTGGTACATCATCCACACTTAACAGTAATACCATTACTCTTATTAACGGATCTATACCTTTTGCTGAAAATATTATTTTTGTCAAGAATATTCTGCAAGCTTGGCTTTTTGTTTCTGATTCTGTTGTTCGTTATAGGAAACTTCCTTCTTCAACGCTGGATGTCCATAGAGCTCGGCACTTAGTATTTGGTGGTCCAACCACTGCTGAAACACTTTGGGCTTCTTCTATTCATTCTTTCGCTCCTACTTCTACATCTATGCGGAGAAATATTGGGGATTTTGTCAAATATGCCATCCGCCCGAGCCCAGTCGATATGCCGCCTCCTCCGTACGCCGTGCATTTCGAGTCTCTGTTGCCAATAGGAAAATTGAGCAATCCCATCGTTTATCCTTCAACGTTTACCCGCACCGGATATGGCCAGCGTGCGCTGTCCAATAATGAACTTTCATTTGTTTTTGGTTTTTCTTCCGAGTTTGCTGATCTGGTAGAGGAGAATATTTTTCCAGTGCCGCCCGTCCAGGTGTCTTCGTCTCTTCTAAAACAATTTTTGGGTTGTCTCGATAAACCGTCCAATGTAAATCGAAACGCTTCGCTAATTCTACCTACTCCTTTGCCCGTCCCAGATACAGCCGTCACCTATTTAGAGAAATTGAAAATTGTTCTCCCTCCTACATGGAAACAAGATAAATTATCTACGGAGAAGACTGCCAAATCAGATGATGCTGAAGTGGATTACAGCTTATGGAATGATCGAATTTTGGCCCTGTGGCCCATGTTCGGACCTGCGCTTACGTCTCTTCGATCGTTAGTTATGAGGTATCAAAAAAGGAAACTCTTCTTAGAATTTTGTGCATACCTGCACGACACATATGGTCAGGTTTACGAGGATTATTTAGAGCACTATTTTTTGTTATATAAGGGTTTGTTTATTTTCAAACGTGCTGAGGGGGTATTATTTAAGGAGTCGTCTGCATTAGTTAGGAAATCGTCTTTTGATTCGCAGAAATCTCCCTTTTCAAAAGAAACTATTTTGTCGAATCTTAAAACGAAACGATTTAGCAAATTGTTGCAAGACATTCGTTACGGAACTCAAGCATTGCAAAGTTATTTGGGAGCAGATTATTTTTCTTGGAACAAAGGATCTACATTGCTGTTTTGGCGATGACACCCAAATTTGAAGCAAATTGCTAAAACTGGTTTTCCAGCTCAGATTTCCGGAATTCTTCCATCTAATAAAAGGCGAGCCAGGATCCCATCCAAGGAAGTTTATGATAAACTTTACTCCAAAATATTGAAAGGAATTCAAAGGAATTATTTAAAATTTATTCCTTGTTGGGAAGCAAAAAATCTCATAGATTATTTCGCTGTGCCAAAAGCAGATGATATTCGTATGGTCCAGAACGGATCGTCGTGCGGTTTAAACGAATCCGTTTGGTCTTCAAATTTTTGGCTTCCTATGGCTTCTTCGATGACTCGTGTCTTGGGATATAATTATAAATCCGTCGACATCGACCTAGGGGAAATGTTTTTGAATTTTCCTCTAGATCCCCAGTTAATTCCTTATTCAGTTATGGACATCACCCCATTCAGAGAAAAGATTTTGGAATCTTACATCAATCTTCCCGATAAGAAAAAGGTATATGTTGCAAATACCAGATGCTGGATGGGCTTTCGCCCAAGCCCGGAGTGGAGTTGTAGGTTTTACTACTTAGCCGAGGAATTTGTCCGAGGAAATGAAGCCGATCCTAAGAACCCACTTCATTGGTCTGAAGTCAAATTGAATTTGATAGGCAATAAAGATTATAATCCCTGCCTTCCGAATGTGATGAAGTGGAATGGAGTTCATCAACGAATCGCAGGCGATATCAAAGCGTTTGTTGATGACTTGAGGGCCATTGGTTGGTCTCTCGACCACGCTTGGGAGATCGCTCATCTTATCGCTTCGAGACTACAATACCTAGGCATCCAGGATGCTCCTAGAAAGCGAAGGATTGACAACGGTCCCTGGGCAGGATGTATATACATTTCCACCACCAACAAAATTCAAAGAACTGTCACTATTGATAAATGGAGTAAAGGAAAGGGTTACATTAATGAACTCAACGAAGCCATTTATGTTAAGAAACTTTCAAAATTAAATTTTAAGTATTTGGAAAAAATTAGGGGTTATCTGTGCCATCTGGCGATGACTTTTAATATTATTTTTCCTTATTTAAAAGGCTTCCATCAAACTTTGTGCTCGTATCTACCGAAAAGAAATGAAGATGGATGGAAGATCAGAGATTTAGAGTGGTTGGGCTATTTAGAGCAAGAAAAATCTTCCGGTCGAATATCAGAAAAGGAAGCAGAAAATCTATTGAACTTTAAATATGATCAAACAAATAGGCCGGAGTCAGTAAATCTCTTACCGAGGTTTTATTCTTGCCTTGAAGCTTTAACCTTATTTTTTGAAGCAAAAGATCCTCCGATAATCACTGAAAGATCTTCCAAACTCAACTTCCTGGTTTATGGTTTTGTCGACGCGTCAAAATCCGGATTCGGAGCGTCTATGGATTATAATGATTCAGTTAGATATCGAATAGGAATATGGGGTGCAGATGAGCAATCCGAATCGTCAAACTACCGAGAATTTGCGAATCTAGTGGAAACTTTAGAACAAGAATTCGTCGAACAAAGACTAAAAGATCAAACAGTTATCATGGCAACCGACAATTCTACTGTAGAGGCAGCTATTTTTAAAGGCAATTCTACAAGCAAAAGGTTATTTGATTTAGTTGTTAGATTCAAAGTTTTGGAATTAAGATCTGGATGCAATTTTATTGTCACCCATGTTTCCGGTGTGAGGATGCAGCTCCAAGGGACGGAAGGAATATCAAGAGGAAACCTAATGGAAGGTATTTCGTTAGGCAAATCGATGCTTCAATTTTGTCCATGGGGAGTCTCTGCATTAGATAGATGCCCTACTCTGAAACCTTGGTTGTTGAAAACGTTTGGTAAAAAATTGGAAATATTGAAACCAAGAGATTGGTTCTCACGAGGGCACGACCACTTTGGAGGATATTATGACGCTCGAGGATATTATGACGCTCGAGGATATTATAGAGTAATCATAAAGCCTGGACTATATCTGTGGGAACCGCCCCCGGCCGCTGCCGATGCTGTTATTGAGGAGATCCGAAAAGCAAGATTAAAAAGGAGGTCATCTGGACATATCATAGTTATACCGAAGTTAGTCACAACATTGTGGTTAAAACAGGTTTATAAGGCTGCCGATATTGTACTCACCATACCTCCTATTCACACATTTTGGGACTCTAACATGTGTGAATCTTTGGTAATTGCCTTGTTGTTTCCTTATTCTAGATCTTTCCCTTGGCAGGTCAGAAGCACCCCCAAGCTTATCGCAGCTAGTAGGGAGATGTGCAGTCTGTTTAAAGAGAATCCAATGGCCAGTGGGAATTTTTTGCGGAAATTTTACTTGTGCACGACACGGTTACTCACCTTGCAACCATGCGTGGTGCGGCGAGTGTTATACTTCCAGCCCCGATGTGAAGTTCCACTGTCACAGAGCGGAAGACTTGATAGAGGATCAGATGATTCACAATCAGGATCGCCAAAGGATTCACCAGACCTGGGGGAAGAAACTCAGGAATAAATCGGATTTTATGAAGGGAAGAAATGGAGATCATTTGTTAGTTCCCTTTGAATGCGATAGGTGTATTTTTTTGAAGTTAAAACATAGCTTACCTGACATTTCAAAACCATCAGATAAATTACTTATGGCTTCCATCCGACGTATGAATCTAGACACTTTTTGGTCAAGAGAATCCAGCACTGTTAAGGCAAATTTAAATAGAGTGAAACGAATGTTAGAGTCATCAGCAAGCTTGGGATTAGACGGACCTTTCAAGGAACAACCTCCTTTCCCCCTTCACGATCACTGTGGATATGAGGTCGCACTTATAATCCTAGTGAGATCGAGACATCCAGGCAAACATTCTAACAACTACACACAGTTCGACACCATTCGAGGATATAGAACATCCTATAGTAACTTCACTAGATGTACTTCCCAAAACACATCTATAACCAGATCGCTCGGGGATTCAAATGGTAACTATCAACGTTTTTCGGAAGACCAATGCGCTTCTCTTTTCTTCAAGAGATTCATTGAGGGCCTAAGATCCAGGATGGGCCAAGTAGTAAAACCAAACATCGCTTTGAGCACTCCCTTGTTATTGAAGTTAGTTGAAGGGTTAGAAGGTAGACTGGCATTGTCAGAGTCAGAATACGACAAACACTTGTATATGTCAACTCTGTCATACGTGATTATCTCCTACGTCATATCCCTCCGAGGTTGTGAAGGATTTTTGATTGACTTGAAAGGATTGAGAAAATATAAGGACAAATCGTCTAGTTATTGCATTATCGCTCTGTTAGGTCGAATAAAGGGAGAAAGACATGATCTTACTCACCTTATACCTTGCGCTAATCTAACAAACTCGGGGCTCAATGTTAGAACTACTATCAACAGACTTATCGAATTGAAAAGAACCGCAAACTTGATGGATGGACCGGCTATCTCAACGTTGGAAGGAGCAGTTTTAACTTCAAAAATGGTGGATGACATACTCCACGAAGTATTGATTGATATATTTTTGGAGTCAAACAATTCTTTTCCCCCACAGATCGATTCGACTGAGAAAATAAGAAACGGCTACCAATGTTTCAGATCTTTCAGGCGAACTTCAGCAACGAGAGCTACAGAACAAGGAGCCAGCAATTCTGATGCCGATGTAGTAAATAGATGGAAGACTGAAGAGAATTCAAAAGGGAAACGTCCCAATGTGGGTATGCGCCAACACTATACCCAACTCGACCTTTTGGTCGAACCATTCCTCCGCTACACCAGTGCAATGTAGAACGTCTCAA
>Ga0209092_10004127_pt1 | contig 12262 bp, 24 predicted proteins | sample FraStrMetagenome_FD_187446 | JGI IMG/M metagenome (GOLD analysis project Ga0209092, IMG submission 187446) | Marine eukaryotic phytoplankton communities from Arctic Ocean - Fram Strait ARC3M Metagenome (SPAdes) (version 2) | ecosystem: Environmental > Aquatic > Marine > Oceanic | place: Fram... | reverse complement strand
TTATCTAATCCAATACCTGTTGACCTTGAAGCAGATGAAAACGCTGTATTTGTAATTCCAATTAACGTTGACTCAGATGAGTCTGTAAGGTTTCCTGAACCAAATATATAACTTAAAACTCCTACAGTTTCGTTTCCTGTTCCAATAGATACTGATTGTATCCCTGAAGCTGTATTTGGTTGCCCCCCTATAGATATAGAGTCTTGAGCAGATGCTTCTTGACTATTACCAATTGCTATTGAGCGAACTCCTGATGATATACTTCCTTTACCAATAGATACTGAATCAGTTTTAGTTGCTGAAGATTGATTACCAATCGCAACCGATTGGTCGCCACTTGCTGTTGTTGCACTTCCCATTGCTGTAGAGGCTTGCCCACTTGCTTCTGTTGCAAGTCCTGATGCAAAAGCCGCTGGCTCACTTGCTACTGTTGTATTATTTAATGCTATAGAGTAATTTCCACTTGCTGTTGTGTTAGCTCCCATAGCTACAGAACCAGTTCCTGAAGCCTCAGCTTGTAGCCCAATTGCTGCAGAATGATTACCGATTGATTCAGAGTTATCTCCAATAGCTACGGAATTATTTCCAGTCGCTATACTTCCAATCCCCATTGCTGTAGATTGATTACCAATTGCATCTGTACCTTGTCCCATTGCTGTAGAACGAGCGCCTGTTGCTGTTGTGTTATATCCTGATGCAAAAGATGCACCACCAATTGCTTGTGTTAAATTACCCATTGCTGTAGATGCAGAACCAATTGCTTTGGCTTGATTTCCCATTGCTGTAGAAACAAATCCAAGTGCTTCTGTACTTTGTCCCATAGCTGTAGAAGTAGGTCCATCTGCTGTTGTTCCATCTCCCATAGCTGTAGAAAGATTTCCAACTGCGTTTGTATTTTGTCCCATTGCTGTAGAGTAATTTCCACTTGCTTCTGTGCCTGCTCCCATAGCTGTGGAATAATCACCACCTGCTATTGAGTTTTCTCCCATTGCTGTAGAAACATCTCCATTTGCTGTTGTGTCAATCCCCATTGCCGTAGAATTAATTCCAATAGCTGTTGTGCCTTGTCCTATTGCTGTAGAAAATCTTCCACTTGCTGTTGTGTCAGTCCCCATTGCTGTAGAATAATCTACACTTGCTTCTGCTCTACTTCCTATTGCTACGGAGAAAGACCCTATTGCTTTGGCTTGATTTCCCATTGCTGTAGAAATCAATCCACTAGCTATTGAGTTTTCTCCCATTGCTGTAGAAACATCTCCACCTGCTGTTGTGAGTTTCCCCATTGAGGTAGAGTGGTCACCACCTGCTGTTGTTTCAGTCCCCATTGCTGTAGAGCCTATTCCAATAGCTTGTGTTCCGTTACCCATAGCTGTGGAATATTGTCCACTTGCGGATGTACCTGTACCCATTGCATTAGCTGATTCTCCATCCGCAAGGTTACTAGTTAGTTCATTGTATATTAAAGAATTTGTTCCTACACCTGCTTTTACAGGAGCGTCTCCTAGCTCACTATCTGTTACCCATATAGCTAAGTTCCCTGGAGTCCCCTGACCTGTTAGTACAGAAGAGTTATCAATCTTATCCCAAAATATGTTATCGTTTAAATCTTCAGAAATAATAGCCCAATCTCCAACTTCCCAATCAGTAATTGTTCCACCACCCTGTGTGTTTAAAGGAGTTGTTCCTTCAACAGAAACTATCCAATATTTACCTGTATTTTCAGGAACTAAAGGAACACTAAATAAATCAGGTGAATTATCAAATGCATCCCATGCTCCTTGAAATTCAAGGCCTGAGCCTTGATAGTTCTGCCATTCGACAGTACCATCGGTTTGAGAAACTAAAACTTGCTCTCCTGTACCAACAGTGTTACTAGCGTCATAAACTTCAGAAGCAAAATAAATTCCTCCGTTTACATTTACTAATCCATTTGCAATTGTTTGTTTTCCAATAGTTACATTTTCAGCAACAATTAAGCTACCAACTCCTGAACCATTATCTAAATAAACTATTGAGCCTGAAGGAGCTTCACATGGGTCTTTTGAATCTGTAGTAGCTGTATTTTGATAAAATAAAGAATTAACTAATTTAAAAGATTCCTCTCCTGATGTTGGAGCTGTAAATATGGGAATCCTATAAGAACAACCATCAAAGGCCTCGTCAATAACAAAACTAGCAATATCTCCTAATGTAAAAGTCTTTGTCTGCAACTCTATAGGACTTGAGTTAGCAGCAGTTCCAATTAAATAATCCCCACTCTCAATAGGTAATTGATTAGGGTATGATAAAGTATTACTAATTTTAGCCATTGTCTATTCTTTTTTGTCGGTAACCTCTCCTGTTTGTAAGTTAATAACAGATTGGTCTCCGTAATTTTTTATTAATTCGTTTTCTAAAGCAGAAAATTCTTTTTTGATTTCCTGGATACTAGTTAGAATTCCTACCTTCTGTATCTCAGCATCTCCTAATGAAATTTTTGCTTGCGTAAATGCGTTGTTTAATTCTTGTAATTTAGACAACTCTTCTTTTGATAATTTTTGTTTTGACATTTTTTTAGATTTAATTTTATTCTACAAAGATATACATTTTATTTGTCTTTGCCTTTTTGAGATTTCTCCCAAGTCCTACCAACAAAATAAGCTCCATAAGTAGTTACCAGTAATGTTTGAAAAATAGGAATATACTCTTTGGATATTTTAAACTCACCTATATTACCGTCAGTAAAACATAAAGCTGTAAAAATTACGGTTAAATAAATTAAAACTATAGGGCGTATATTCTTCGACAAGAAGGAATCGCTCTGCATATCAAACTTCCAACGGTCAGTTACTTGCTGTTGTGCTTTGCTGTCTGCGTCTTCTAGTATTTTTTGAACTTCTTTTTTTATTGTAAGCTTTTCCTCTTCAGTTGTAGTAAGCTTATCAATAGCATCTCCAATTTCTTTTATAACAGTTCCTGATAACCATGCAAATAGTTTTTTCATAATCCTTTATATTCTTTAGTTGCGTCAAAGCTTGGGCAAGCTTTAGGTGAGAAATCCCTATGTCCATGTCTAATGGCGGTAGGGAACATATTTTTAAGTAACCTTAAAAGCAAAAGTAAACTCGCTATCTGTGCGCTTGTCCTGTTGTCTTCTGGAATCATTTCAGAGTCAACACCACCTGCATAACAAATGCCTATAGAGTTCTTGTTGTGTCCCTTTGTGTGTGCACCTGATTTTTCTAATGGTCTTCCAAGTTCTATTTGACCATCTCTTTTAACAAAAAAATGGTAGCCAATCCCTGACCACCCTCTTTGCTTGTGCCATTCATCAACTGTGTTTGCATCCACGTCCATAGAAGGAGGGGTTGCTGAGCAATGAATAATTATTTTATTTATCTTTCTTTTCATTATGATTAATCCATATTCTTTGAGCCGTATACACAATCGAGGCTGATAATAGAATTAATTTTAAAGCCATTTCAATTTGCGTAAATGATACAGCCAGACTTAAAAAGTTTATAACATATATTTTTATATCCTGCATTGTCATTATTCTCTTACAAGTGTATATTCAACTGTGATGTCTAAAAGGGCGCTATTGGTCTGAGTGTATCCTACCATAACGCTACTATTTCTCCAGCTGTTGTGCCAGTGTTATAAACTTGAAGTACGTTCACAGGAAAAAATTGTCCTGCATAACACCCTACAAATAATACATCGTCACCACCTGCAGTTTGAACCCTTACGTTTCCTGGAAGACCTATATATAAAGCGCAACCATTATTTATTCCATCAGGGTTAGATAGGCTAGGAATCAAAGCAGTGTCGCTTGGAGTTACTAGAGCAGCTCTATTAGCTGTTAATTTTGTATATGCCATTTCTTTTTATTTACTATAAGGGAATTTTCTATTTAAACTATCTCTTCGTGCTGCACATCCACAAGGTTTCCCTGTTACCTTGCTTACAGTTTCAACTACTTTTTTTATTCCTGTTGCTCTTGTTACTTTTTCAATCGTATCTCCTAAGCCTTTTGATTTCATGACTTCTTTTTTACGTAAGTTTTTTGCATATTACATTCACACATTTTATTCGGACACGTTATATCTTTAAATGTTAAGTATAAGACTAAAGAGTTCCATGAAGACTGGAATCTGCACCAAATTTTTTGCATCCACATTCCTAATTTTATAAAAGCTTTTCCCATTATTTATTTATAATAGCCCCTAAGTGAGCGTGAACTTTTCCGTCCTTTATGCATTTATGCTCATAACTCATACTATGGTCTCCACCGTAGGAATGGCCATAATCTTTTTTAGACATAGCTTTGCTTTCATTTCTTCGAGACTTCATAGACTGAGACTTCTTTCCGTTCTTTGAACCTAAAGAGTCATCGAGTCTTGCGTTGTAACCTTGTTTCATAATCTTATTTTTTAGTAGCTTCGTCTAGCCTTCTTAACTCCAGCAGCAGCTTTCCTTGCCATACCTTTTTTACCGTACTTGTTTACGCCTGCGGTATATGCAATTTTTTTTGCTGCGGTCTCAGACTTACCATCTGCCATTAATTTTTTTACTAATGCTTTAAACTTACTCATGATACAAAGATAAGATTTTTTTTATTAGTATTTTTAAATTCCAAGTAGGCCACCTATCTTAGCTAAAACACTTGCTGTCTTACCACCCTTATTCAATCCTTTCTGAAGTTTAGTTACTACAAAAGCGTCACGTTTTTTAAAATTATCTTGAGGTAATTGCTTAGTTAAATTGTTAAATTTCATAGTTTTATTTTTTAGATTTCTTACCAACGCACTTCCATCTCTTACGAGATAAATTATTTGGTGTGTTAGGGTCGTTTTGTTTTTTCTTACTCAGCCTTGTTTTAATGCCGTAACTTCTTGCACAGTAGCTATCTCCCTTAGATGTTCCAGGCCTCACCCTTGAGCCGCCATCACTAGCTTTACCTGCCTGTCCATAGCTAACCTTCTTACCTGCTGAGGTGATTTTTACTTTTGCCTTTCCTTTCCTGGGAGCCGCCATTATTATTTCTTTTTAGGTAATGACTTTATTTTTCCATTAGTAGTTCTTGCGTACCTATGGGTTTTAGTCTCTTTACTTTTTATTAAAGTTCCGCTATAAGTTTTTCCTCCGTATTTCCAGCTAACTTTATTTGCCATTATTATAAATCTATTTCAAAAATTAAACACAACTCCATTTCTGCATCATCTGTTCCTATCCCTCCGTTTTCTACCCCACTAATATTTATAATTTCTCCTGCTGCTAAATCTATCCCTCCGACCCATGTCTTAGTTGGGAAAGTGCCAGTATCAGAAGCCGCTAAAGATAAAGTAGGTAATGCCGCTTTAAATTGATAACTAGACGTCTGTGTTGTAGAAAGTGTATTGTCTATCATAGAATACACATTTACATCCCATGTACTATTTGCTAATGCAATATCAACAGGTGTTGCATGTATCCATTTCATTTGAGCTTTTATGAGCTTACCATCAAATGGCATTTGAAATACAGAACTATTTGCCGCTACAGGCGAAGCTGATGCTGCAAACTCTAATGTATCTCCAAATATTCCAGGGGCCCCTCCAAATAAATTTTTCCAAATTCCAACTACAGACAATAAAGCTCCTTGTGTTCTTGATATATTAACCTCACTACCAGTCCCTTGACTTATTGCAATACCTGCCTCCCCAATTAAAACAACATTGTCAGATGTAGAATCACTTCCAGTTAAGGTAATAGTAAATTCATTGGTATCAGTTTCTGTTCCTGATAAATCATATTTAGTTCCAACTAAGTTGGGGTCTATCTGTATGTTGTCTAATCCATCGTATCCAACTAAAGCCTCTACTTGCGATTGGTTTGTTCTTAATTCAAATTGTGAAAATTTTAAATTTGCCATTGTTTATTGTTTTATTTTTAAGGTGTAACACATTCTTCAGGAAACATTCTGCTATCTCCTATTACTAATTCTTGTTCACAGAACTCATCGAGCTCTGTTATTATAAAACATATTTCTGGTATGTCTTCGTTTCTTCTGTCTTGAAATGGTATGCCATTCCCATTACCTATTGCTAGTCCCATTATGCGGTTCTTGTTTTACTTGCTTTAGAGTGCGCTCCTAACTGACCCATTCCTTGTATTCTAGGCGTATTGTTAGCCTTTGAAGAGTTCTTAGTTTTTCTCTTTTCTTTGTTAAGAGCTGCTTGTAAGCTGTTTATTTTCTTTATGGTCGCATTCCTAAAGTTAACAGCATCGTTGTCAACTTTCTTATCAACTTTCTTATCAACTTTCTTTTCAGTTTTGGCTTTTGGTTTGTCTGACATAATTTATTATCTTTGTTGCAAAGTTACAAAATTTATTTTATGCATAATCGAGATTCTGACTATCTGAAATATTGGAGGGTTATTCGTTATTTTATCAAGGCTAAGTACGGATTAAGCCAAGCTGATTTAGATGTTCTTTTATTTCTTTACTCTGAAGAGTATTTCTCTAAAGATAAGTTTGAAGAGTTTGACGAACTACTATCGTGGGACGTTAATAGATTTGATAACCTTCTTCGTGATGGATGGATAGAAGTTTTTAGAAAAGGAAATAGAAATAAAAAAGGAATGTATCAGCTGTCTTATAAAACAGCAAGAGTTATAAGTGGTATATATAAAAAACTAGAAGGTAAGGAAATTCCTACAAGCACATCCTTTAATCCAATGTTCGCAAAGAATGTATCATACACCGATAAGGTGTATCGAAATTTTATAATTCAACTCAATAAAGAAATTCGTGATGCTAAAAAATAAGTTTGATATACAGTATACTAATCATTCATCCAGTCCGAATATATCTTTTTTATATACAAGAACAAACGACATAGTAGTTCAGGCACTGAAAGACATACAAAAAGGAGAAGAATTATTTTTAGACTATACATGTCGGTTTTTAAATCCTGAGTATTATAAAACAACTACAACAGCTGACTCTTGAATTACCGTATATGGGTCATTCTCTATAAGCATAGTGTATCCCTTTCCCTTGTCGTAATAAATTACATCATCTTTCTTTATCAGATTGACATCACTTCCTGGCTGCACTACTACACCCTTGTTGTATCTAAAATTAGAAGCGTCCTCAGAAGATAATAATAATCCTGATGATGTCTTAACCTCTTCGTTTACCTGTGTTATTAATACGTTCTTTCCTATTAGTCTCATGTTAGTAAGTGTGTTATCCAGGCTATTAACCCATTTATATTTAAAACAACTAAGTTCCATTGTTTTCTAGACGCAGTTTGAATTACAACCAATATAAAACCTGCTATATATAAAGAAGGCTCTATTGTCCATTGTGCTGATATTAAAAAAGCACTACCCATATACCCAATTCTTGACGCAACCTTTTGATATGACGTAAGCTTGTTGGTGTAAGAAAGCATTTTAGTTAATCTACTCCACATCATCAAACTCTTTATAGTAGACTAATATCATCTCTACATTACAGTCCTCTGTAGGACACGAATAGTTTGAAACCATAGGCTCAGCTTCTGGCATGTGGTCTCCTCCCCATATTAAGTTACTCTCACATGTTGGACATTTCATTTTATTTAATTTTTCCATCCATAACCATTCTTTTTTTATCAAGAGGTTTCGTATGAACGTGCCATTGTTACAATAGCGTTAGTAGATAAGATAGTCGTAGCAACAGACACTGCATTCTGTAAGGCTGTACGTGTTACTTTAACTGGGTCAATAACCCCCATCTTTATTAAGTTCCCATGCTGGGAATTTTTTAAGTCATATCCCTCACCAACTATTGGTGGCTTAGGGTAAATCTCATCAAAATCTAATCCTGCGTTTTCTACAATCTGTCTAGCTGGAGCTTGTAGTGCATACTTCATTATATTAGATGCTATCTTTTCGTCAGCTGTGGGTGAGCAAGGCTCACAAATTTCATAGCCTATTTGATAAAGAGCCATGCCACCACCAGGAAGTATGCCTTCCTCTAACGCAGAACGCACAGCGCAAACTGCGTCATCTACTCTGTCATATAACTCTTTCTGTTCTAGGTCTGTATTACCACCAACATATATCACACCTATACCACCAGTAAGCGAAGCTATTCGTGATAAGATAAAATCTTTTTCTAATTTTGTTTTAGCTAAATCAAAAGAACCCTTTAATTCTGCTACCCTTCCGTCTATTGCATCTTGGTCTGAAGTGTCATCCTTTAGGATGACTGTTGAGCCACGACCAACTATCACCTTGGCAGCATGGCCCAAATCCTCAGCAGTTATAATGCTAAGGTCATCCCCAGTTTTTTCTGAAAAGTATGTAGCACCTACCGTATATGCAATGTCTTGCATCAGTTCGTGCTGCTTATAACCAAAATTTGGTGGAGCAATGTTACATATCTTTAGTTGGTTTTTAACAACATTAGCCGCTAATGTGTTTATAACGCTGGTAGAAGTAGGCGCAATGATAAGTAATTTCTTTCCCTTCTGAATGATTGGCTTTAACACCGCCTCTATCTGAAGTATATTGCTTATCTCAGCATCAGATACCAGAATACTTACGTCATCTAGTATACACTCGTCTTTTGTCTGGTCATTAATAAACAATGGAGATGAATATCCCCTGTCTACCTTTATACCCTTAGTAGTCTCGTAGTAAGTATCGCTGGTCTGTGACTTCTCTACAGTAACAACACCGTCTTTTCCTACCTCCTTATATACATTCGCTATAGTAGTTCCTAAATCCTTGTCATTGTTGGCAGAGATAATAGCAACGTCCTTCATCTTTCGCTGTGATAATTTTTTTGAATCATACTTCAATTCTAGAATACAGTCTTTCGTAAGCTCACTCATGTGACGCAATACTTCTGTACGGTTTACACCATCACCTATTAGCTCTGTACCCTTCTTAACTAAAGCCTCAGTAAGTACTATAGCAGTGGTCGTGCCGTCTCCAGCTGTAGTAGCCGTCTGGTCAGCAGCCTCCTTCATCATACGAACCGCAAGGTTCTCGACTGGGTCGATAAGGTTAATAGACTTGGCTACCGTTACTCCATCTTTCGTAACAGTAATACCTCCGATATGTTCTTGTGACTCTATAAGTACAGTGTTACCCTGTGGGCCTAATGTACTCTTAACAGCTTTTGATAGCTTACTAATTCCAGTAATTAACTTCTCTCTACCGTCCTGACCGAAGCGAAGCTCCTTAGGTGAAAATCCTTGATTCATAATTTAATTGTATTTAATTTAAGGCAAATATACTAAATCTTTTTATAATATACTAGTGTCGATTATATCATCTCCTATATATATATATATTTTATAACTTTTTATTAAAAGAAAATTTTTGAGATTCTGGGATATTCTATAACATTCTTAACACTGGTCTTGATAATCAGTTAGTTAACTAATTAAAGTCAACACAAAGTCAACACAAACACAACATCGACTTGACACTGTTGTACAAAAAAAGAGGGCACAACCCCTCTTCTTCCTAGGCGTTAGCCTTTTCATCAAACACTATATAACTATAGTTTCTTAAATAAATTAATATTAGCATTAGCCATCTCATTAGCTTCTGCTATCATTCTTACTTTCTTTCCTCGCTTAATCTCCTGTCTCATCCTAGCAGCTTTACTTATTCCGCTTTCTAACTCAGGTGCGTTATTTATTAGTCGTCCGTTCTTAATGGTGTAATCTCCGTAGTCCATGTCTTATAGTTTTCCCCAAAGATACAAATTTTATTTAGGTGTATAGAACCAGGAGGCTCCATACCATCATACGCAAGCCAGCCCTCAGCGGAAACGATTTTTTTTTGTCACCCCCCCCTAGTGATTCCTACCGCCCCAGCCCCATTTTTTAGGCTTTTTTTCTAGCACCCTAGCTGACCACATCCCCCACAGCTGTGACTCCTTAGCCTACACGTTCCATGCACCCCATACCCCACCTGTTGCACCCCTGTTGCACCCTGCCCCTACCCCCTTACCCCCAGTTAAACTCTGTTAGACACGCTCAGGTGAGCGTTAGCCTCTGGTGCGTTTCCCTGTAGGTAAACATATCTTAGGGAGTAAACACCATGTAACCTATTCATTTTGAGAGAGTTGACAGCGAAATGGTGACATCTGACACAATTATTATTTAGAACGAATATAAACAACAAAAATAAGTTATTGAAAGACAGTTAGTTACAGTTTATTTTACTTCCGAGCTTGTGAGAACGAAAGATATAGACTATTTTTGAACCAGAAATAAACCACGTTCATTGACATTTTGACTTAAAGTACTGATAATCAGCAAGTTAGCTCACTTATCCGAGTTAACCTACTGAGTATCAGAGCTTTAGAAACACGTGAAGCAAGAGAGAGAAGACTGCTTACCCATCGAAAGATGAGGGTACTGTTCACCGACTGACAGGTGATTAACTATCAAGGATAGAGAGAAAAAGTAAGGCTAGTGCCTGTAGTGTAAGAGTAACCATCGGTGTCTGATAGACCAGATTAGTAAGGAGCGAAACCTTCACCGATGACTAACCATTAAATTTTTTATTATGACCAGATTAGACAAATTAGCACAGTATCACTACAACAAAGAGGACGAATCAACCATCTTGTTTGACCAATATGGAAGACCATATATCCAGAACAATGGAAAGATGATGCTGTCAAGAAAAACTACTTACGAATATTCAATCCAAAACTAGAAGATTAACTGATGAGGATTCATTATCCGAAATGCCGAGAGGCATCTTAATCAGGCTAACGCCATAAATTTTTTATTATGAAAATGTTATCAAAAGAGGAATTAAACAAAATGGACAGTATTAAAGTATTAAACACTTTGCTTTCTAAAGCAGACCACAGTGTAATTACGACAGCTAAAGACAATCAATGGTCTATTAAAATTAGTACGTTAGAGTTTACAATGACACTAAGATATTGGATATCAGAATCTGCATTAGATATCTTAGAACAGGGAATTAGAACATGGAGCATGACAGTAACAAATTCAAGAGGTAAAAGCGTAATGTCATCATCAAACCTTGCCCCTCAAGTATCATCTGAAATGGGAAGAATAATTAGCAAACATGAGCTAAGAAAAAGCCAGTATGACTCTCAAGGGGATTGGGCAGAGCTTGAGAAGTATGCAAGTCTATAGATTAACTGATGAGTCCTAATTGGACGAAATGCCGAGAGGCATCTTAATCAGGCGAGAGCCATAAAATAATCATTATGAACACTATTATCAAAGAGTACAGAAACACAAATGTTTTAAGCGAAAAAATTGGCTATGCAGTATCGCTATGTCTGTTTTGTATGGTATGCTTAACACTTCCATTACTAGTAGTAGACCTTATCACAAACGGAGCACCTAACAGCTTTGGGTTATACGGTAGCTAGATTAACTGATGAGTCCTGATAGGACGAAACACCTGAGCAATCAGGTGTCTTAATCTTAAAAATTATTATTATGACAACAAAAATTGAATTAAAAACAGGCTATTCAAACGGATACCTTCCAGAAGATGTGACCTACAAGAACTACACGATGCTGGTGGCAATCGCTAACTACTCAGAGAACGGCTCATGTGTGAGCACAGCTAACATTATTCTAGATGAGAACATTGGCATAAAAACAAAACAACGAGAGCTAAACTCTACAGGTGGATTTATGTCAGCTGTAGCTACAGGAGACTTTAAGACTGCATGGTACAGGGCAGATTATAAAAACCGACAGGCATTAATCCAAGGGTTAACCAATGACGAGATAGAGCTATGAGCAAGAAAATAAACATACTGCAAGGACAGAGTACTGAAGACCTAAAAGCAGAACTAAAGTCAAGAGGAAAATTCGTAGACAATCTTTGGACAATAGAAGATGTATTCGGAAAGTTTAATTGTACTGAACACGAAGCACAAGAAGTGCTATACGAAGCACTAACCAACGAAGCTACAATGGAGCAGATTTGGTTTGCTATAGACTTCCACGGAAACGAAAATGAATTAGACGAGATAGAGCTATGATAATCAACGAGGCTTACATAGACTTTATGAACAAAGACAATGGGTTTAAGATTGAGAGAATGTATTTTCAAACCTATAAACATGCTCATGTATGGGCACTAAATAACTTTGATAAGTTTGACCATGACATGATAAGTTATACCGAGTACGAAAAACCATTAAAACTAAAATTATGAATGATGATAAAAGATTTATAGCTACAATCAAGTGGCTTGACAACGGAAACATACAAGATGATATGATTCTT
>Ga0209092_10004120_pt1 | contig 12280 bp, 3 predicted proteins | sample FraStrMetagenome_FD_187446 | JGI IMG/M metagenome (GOLD analysis project Ga0209092, IMG submission 187446) | Marine eukaryotic phytoplankton communities from Arctic Ocean - Fram Strait ARC3M Metagenome (SPAdes) (version 2) | ecosystem: Environmental > Aquatic > Marine > Oceanic | place: Fram... | reverse complement strand
GTGAGTAATTAGCATGGGGGGGGTGTTGTAGTATACAGTCGTATGTAGGATAAGAGATAGATTAATAACCTATCTCACTCTATAAGAATAATCTAGTTTATCACCCTATATCACAGTTGTGGGAAAATTATTTCCACACTCTCGAGAGAAAAAATAGGTGCTCACAAAATAATAATAATAAATTCGTATATATGAAAAACTTCGTTCGTGAAAGTGACCTTGTAGAGACAATCAATTCATTGATGAGGTATTTCGAAACATCGAGAAAGTAATAGTCATTATATTATTTGCTGTTGCGGAGCTTACGAGGAGGACGGAAAAGGAGGCTTCTTTTCGTTTCATCATCCCTTTTGGCAGTTTTGGGATTATCGATATTGGAACTATTCATCAGATCGTTTCCACGCTCCTGTGGATGTGAGACAGTCGATTCTTTGATCCTCTTGAGTCCATTGGTGGTAACGCTTTTCAAAAGTTCTTGCATCAGATAGTGCAAATATTTTTTACTCAAATATTGATTTGGGCCAACCTTGTAGGATCTCTGAAAGGCAGCTACTTCAATGGATAAATTATCTATATCCATCAATCGAAAACCAGCCAACGAAACTTGGAAGTTCGCATGACCGATTCTCCAGTGTTTCACGAAAAAAATTTCCTTCGGCTGTGTTTGTTTTTTAGCTTTCATTGTGGATACAGTCTGTGACTCTTGTGTGGAAGATTGAGAAGGTTTTGAGAGACAGAAATCTTGCAGCTTTTCGGGTGTCCCGAGAAACAAATCTTTTTTATTCGTAGATTTGGATGTCTCCACAGACGCCGAGTCCCAATCAGACTTCTCTGGCAAATTCGTATGTGACGATGTTCGATTATCTTCTTCTAACAATGATTTGGTATCTTTACCACCCACAAAGTAATCCATAAATAAATCAGCAATGCTTTTCGTGATTTGGATATTGATAGTATGATTGGAGCTTGGAAAAAAATTCACCTCCATGTGTTTGTAAATAGTCAAATGGTTGGCAACTCTCGGAAGAGCTTCTACTCGAATCATAACAACACGTTCGGTTCCTGTATGAGGGAGAGAACGACATCCTTGCGCCATATCCGAAGTAGCACCGCAACACCTCCATTGCATCTTGCCAGAGGATGGATCTTTCTGGAACATACCAGGTTTGCCAAATGCGTCCGCATGAAACTTGCAGGACGTTCTTTCATTCTCGCGTTGGGAAAATAGAGCACCGCATCGTTGACAAGGAGAACGGTCATTTCCTAACACTGTCGTTAGGACAGAGGTCGGATCAAAAAAGTGGATGGAATTCGGACCTGGAATGAAATTGATGGCACCCAGATCTTCTAGCTCAAACGTTGACGTAACTCCACCCATGGAAGAGAATTCGTGTCGACCATAGAAGGAAGTAAAATTCATCTCGACATCATCGAGGTAGGACTCTCCTCTTATTTTCCATTTTGCTTTGTACAAATTCCATGTAATGCAACGAATTATCGAATTTTCGATTTCGATTTCTTGCTCTTCTATTTGATGCGTGACTTTTTTGACGTCTTCCCGAAGAGCATTGCGTGCCAACTTATCATTTATCAAATCTGCTTCGAAACATTGAGTCCGTTGTAAACTCTTTTTGACGTTCCAATCACCACAAAACCATTCCGGGTAGCTCTCATTATCAATAGAGTCATTGGGGATTGAATCTTTGACCTGATATTCGTTCGTTTCATTCAATGAATCGGTAAAACTTTGATTATGTTTGTTGGGTAAGGGAGCGAGTAGGACATTTCGTAATAAATCACTCGTTGTGCTAAATTGATGAGTGTCCAAGATAAATGAAAGCTCATCGATAGACACCATGAGATTATCTGTTGCACTTTGATCCAATTCTAAATACATTGCCCGAGTATACACATCTATCAATTCATTTTTTGAGAAATCGGTCGGTGCACGGAAGAACTCGTGTTTCGCATAAAAATTACATGGATCTAGAATTTGGCGAAAGAGATGAGGTACTGCAAATTGTAGAGGATGTTTGTTAATTTTGTTGGATACGTCTTTTGCATTTTCGGTATGGTTTTCTGAATGTGTCGTTTGGCTATCAAGAACTTGCTTTTCGGGCGAAATTAAATCAAGAAGTTTACTTGTTTTTCTTGATTTGCGTGAGGTACTCGGTTCTTGTTCAGTATTTTCGTCATCTTTTCCAGGTAGAAGTTCAAGCCATTGCAGTCCAATTTTAACATCAACATCTGTTGTTACTGAGTAGCCTTGTACAGTGTCTAAAGCATACTTGAACTCCAACTTTTTCATGAGGTTTTGAATAGAGAATTCACCTTTTGATGCATCAAGATAGAGTTTCCTAAATCTTTTCCCTTCCACGTATGCCTCTTTCATAGCCAAAATGATACTACCCCCAGTAGCTTCGCTGTGAAATTGAATTTGTGGATTTAACAGATGAATATCGATTATTGGTATCATTTTAGTATCTGATTTCTCATCCATGTTTTCATAAGAATGATCATCATTTGAAAGCGTCTCAAATCCAATTAATTTTCCTGAAGACTCAACTCCACACTTTAGCAATGACATGAGAGCCGATTTTTGTTTTGCTTCTGAATACGAAACTTTCTGTTGCCCATCATCTACGAGTTTCGTAAGTGTATGATATGAATCATCTGTATCTGATGTAGTTTCTTTCAAGGCCCCTTTTTTATCAACAATAGAAGATTCCAGCTTTAATTGGACTGCCATGAAGTTAATTGTCTCTACAAGTTGGTCAAAAATGAGAATTGATATTACGTCGCGAATACTTAAAGTCCACAATAGCTTCAATGCCGTAACGACTACCGCGTTTTGTTTGTCATTTTCAACATCTTCTTTTTCGTCCAATTTTCTATTGGGAGGGATCTTTTTTCTTTTAGATTCGTTGTCAACTCCTTTACCTTTTTTTTTCATTTCAGTGTTAGCTTCAACAGTAGAACCACTTTCCTTTGGCATGGGAAAATCCCGAAAAGCAATCTTGGTTGCTTGTATGACGTAATCTACAGGAGACAAATTTCCTGACCATTTTTGTAATTTCTGAAACAAGAGATCTTCGTTATGTCCATTGATGGAGTCGTTGCGATGAATTGATTCATTAGCTTTAGCAAATGACTGAACGTCTTTCTCACTAGCTCCATAGTACCCACAAATGTAATCGTGATGCTCTGCTTCTCGAATCATATCTTCATCGAGACAAAATCCAAAATTACATCTCTTAGCAGACTTATTCGTGAAAGAACCACTCTTACCATTCAATTCAGCATTCATAATATCGAGAAGTGACCCTTCCATGTTAGATATCATGATTTCAGTTGAGGCATTGGTTAATTGGAAGCATTCACGCAAAGCATGAAAGGATGCATGTATAGCAGAAAGCTTCATACACAATCCTGATGTATTTAAAGCTCCATACCAAAGGGCAACTCTAGTGTCATAAGCATTAACTCGTACTAGGATTTGTTTTACTATTGGCAAAGGTCCAGGATCTTCAGGATTATTTTCTTTCCCGACGAAATTTGCTTTTTCGACAAGGTTTCGGATACGATTGTGCGTTATCCATGGCAGAGTTTCGACCCTGACAGCAAACCAATTTGATATTGATTCATCTCCACTCATTGTTACTTTGAGCTCTAGTTCAACTCCGCTACTCCTGAATCCATGAAGCTTATCATGAACATTATTATTTGCATACAGATCGGGAGGCTCAAATATTATATAGGGGCAATGATGCCCTCTTAGTATAGAAGATTTTATTACCCAGATATAATCTAAATGGAGATGTAGAACAGGGATCCAAAGAAGAGGTTGCCTATCATCATAACTATAATTTTTATCCGCGAATATTCGTGAAATTAGCCGTTCATAATCTTGGTGATGCAGTGGGTATGGTATGTTTGGTAAGGATATCAAAAAGTCATGAAGAGAAACTTTAAACATGCCTATGCTATAAGAAAGATTAAACTTTCTGCATTTGATAGACAAGGATAAGTCATCCAAGTCAACTGAGTCAAGTAACCAGCAAAATGATATAGATTCTGAAACGAACTTAAGCTTCCCATGAAACATGAAACGTAAATTATCCCACCATCCTAAAGGTGGAGAAGTTTTGCCTCTTTTAGGCATTTGCAAGCGTTGAAAGATATGTAGTAATCGTTGAACAGAATCTTTTAGTACAGGGCCATAGGAAACAGACATCAATTTCATTCGCATCGAGCCCTCATAGTACACTTTCGTGGGTACATCTCGTGAGTGAAGTTGTACTTTGTAACGACAAAAATCATAAAATTTATGCTTTTGAACTGACTGACTGGCAGCGGAATGAAAGCATCCGAAAGTAGTAAAAAAATGAGTCCCTTGTGCTAAGTTCGGTGTATCTGGAGATAGTTCGGTTAGGTATAAATTACCATCCCATTTCCATTCTCGGATCATTCCAAGAGGAGAAACCAAATTCAGTGGATCAAGAACAAATATACAATCTTGGAAACTAGAAGTTACGAAGCCTCCTTGTACCACCGGTCCATAACTGAGTTGTATCTCTTGACCATCATCAAGTTTTCTAATGTGGTTTTGAGTTATGCTAGGTGGTGTGTTCCTTTCAATTTTGATGTTTATTCCATTCAGATAGACCTTCAAAAGATGAACATATTTATTATTTTCATCTAGTTCATTTAAAAATTGGTCAAATTCAATTGGTGTATTGGAAGTTTTGTAAAAATGAGTAAATGATTCACTCTTCAGCGATGATTGCGATGGTTGCGATAAGCCTTGGTTTTGCTCTAAGAATATTAGATCAAGTCCAATCATTGACATTTGGATCACCATAAGTTGAAAATCTTTCTTATCATATTTTTGTTTTCTATAGCCGACAATTTCTAACGCTCGATTCAGAACTTTCGGTGTAAGAAGCAGATCTTTTATGAATCGACCAAAATACAAATCAGGAGAGAGAATCACTTTTGCTTTCCCCGCTTTCATTTCAATTGATTCCTTCAGGGGGGCGCCGTTTTTGTTTGATGACAAAGAACAAAGATCTTTGGACTCATGTTTTCTTTGGTAAGAGATAAGTTCTTCTGTGGTTGCGAAGTAGAATTTATCATAGTAAAACAGATGATCAAAAATTAAAAAAGGAGGGTAGCAACTATCCAATGATATCTGAGTCTTGCCTAGTGATAAGGAGATATTGCGTTTATCTGAGAGCCCAGGAATGTTCAAGCTGAATCTAATTTCAACTTTCTCCGTAATTGCATTTGCAAAAGAGGATTCCCCTAGTCGAGCATTCAAAACAATATCTTCCCCTTTCAATGTTGCTTGCAAGGGAAGTCTTTTGGACTGTTTTTTTGTAGAATCCGATTTTTTATGATAGATATGATAAGCATACTGAAAAGAGGTAACAATAGATTTGAGAGCAGCAAGTATTGAAATATGTAAAGCAAGTGACCATGTTATCTCAGTTGGTTTTGTAATAATATCTAATCTTTTCCCTTGTGAATAAATATGATCGGGAATAATCGAAAATTCCATTCCCCGTGAAACTATACATGGCTTGAACACAGTTTCGTTCTTTAGACATTCGATTTTTTTGAGGAATAAGGTAGTGTTTTCAATTTCAGAAGAGTCTATTAAAAAAAAAATTCCAAAAGATTCCTCCAAAGTAAAATCCTTTGTGGAGCAAGAGTAGCGACTTTGAAGATTAAAACCTAAAGGAAAGGTATGTGAAAAGCTGAAACCGACCATTGTCATGAGAAAGGTTGTCCTATGTTCGACTTGATTACTTTCATTTGAAGGAGGAGAATATTGTATCTCATCAAAAATTGATGATAGATCGGACGATATGGCAATTGAGATTTTCTGAAAATTTGAAGTCACTCTTTTTGTAATAGGTTCAAAATTATTTGATGAAAAAGATGAGGTGATTCTGTAAATTTGTATGAGGAGTGTAATTGGTAAAGCTTTTTGGGGAGCTTTTTTTGGATTTGCGGTCGGTTCAGGGATATGCATATAATATAAGTTGACGGAGTGGAAGATTAAATCGTACGAACGAGACAAAATTGATGGTTGCTTCTTTCTCCTGTTTGGTTGTCTAAAAAACGGCGTTTTTAAGAGATATGCTTTAACTCTTGTTTGTATTTTATGAAGTGTATCTGCAACAATCTCAAGTTCCCTCACATGTGATATGAGCATCGTATCACTCATATCCCCACTTACTCTCAAAGATTTTGCTACTTCGTAGATTGAATTCAGGTTTATGTACGATAATTGTAATATTTGAAGCATTTTGTGGCGGAACTCTTTCTCCTCGCAAAAGTTAAGAAATAAGTTCCTCACGTAGATGTCTGTCACACAAGAAGATTCGCATTTGTTTCTATCGTTTTGAATGATTCTATTGTAAAATGAATGTGTAATAAAACATCTATCCATACCAATTTTCCAGATCGGATAAGAATTAGGATTTTCGTACTTATCTGAAGAATTTATATTGTCCCTTGTAGTCAATATGAATCCAAATTTGAAAGAAAGTTTTGTTGAAGGAAATGTTTGCTCCTGTTTTTCATTTCCAGTGTGACCAATGGATTCGCGAATGCCGTGTGGAGAAGTAGTTGAAGTTTCATCATCACTTTCTGAATTTTTATGCATTTGATCGTAAATATAGGTGGAAGCGTTAAATATGCGCTTTAGAGAGACGTATATTTCAGTCGCTTCTATTATATCAAGGGTTACCTGTATACTTTCACCAGATTCGGCTCTGCCTCGTTCGGACTTCTTATTTTGGAAGGTATTTACATCTATTTTCCAAGACAAGTTCTCTTTTTTAAGGGAGGGTTCATGAATATATTCATGTACTGTTGATTCAGTGTTTTGACCTCTCAAAAAGTTATTTATAATGTCAATGTTCAGTATCAACAAAGGTACTTTGATCTGAGAAGAATTTTTCAGTATTTCCTCAGTCATTTTATCTATTTTGAAGAACTGAGAGTCATTTTCAGACGTTTCTATATCAGAAACAGATTTCATTTGGAAAGCGAAACCTTCAACACTGTTTGATATACTACCTAAGGATTCATATTGATATTGCGAATCATTTGTTGATGAAAAATCAGCCCCATGATGATTTGATTCCTGAAATATTTGGATTGAGATTCTGGGAATAACAAAAAAATAAATGATTCTGTTTGTTAACTTTCTTGTTCCTAAGTTCGAACATTCACTTTGTTTGGCTGTTATATTCTCGCATACGATACACAGTGATACTCCACTGACGTTGATATGTTTGAGGTAATCTATTACGGTCAAGCAATTTTGAAATTTTTTATGTTGTTGCTGATATGATCGTTCACTTGATGTGCTAACAGGGGGGAGAAATGTGAGTCTGAGAAACCGCAACAGGGGATTGAATATTAGAAAGCGTGTTAACCTTGATGAAATAATATTCAGACTTGCTTGCTTAGTTTTGAATGAAAATGTAACAGAAGTAATCGTAGATTCATTTTGGTCCACAATGATTAAAGAAGCGTTTAAGATCAACTCATTAATACACAATTCCGTAGATGAAGAGTACATTAGTTTGAACAAGTTTCTTATTGAGGTAATAGAGCAGTCATTGATGTGAATGTATGCTTTTAGGTTTAAGTCTCCCAGGAAAATCGTGATAAATGGACTATGTGCGTCATTATTGATCGTAGAAGAGACTTCAGAAGGTGAGTGTACCAAGCCTTTCCAATCAATTCGAAATCTGATGGGTGTGCTGATATCTTTATTTACCCCTTCTATTTGACTTTTTTGTATGATTGATATTATTTTCCATGCTATTAAATACAAAGAAATCCTCAATGAAATAGTTGCTATGATTCCGTTTGTTAATATCGAATATAACAAAGGAACCAATGCTATGATCTGGAGAAACTTCATTTCATACTAATATTTTCTCTTTTGTAACGTGATATGCTTCATGTTGCTTTCTAATTATTCTTTTTGGCGGCAGCTTTCTTTGATGTTTCGTCTGCTGGTCACTTTTCTCTCTCTAGAGAGATACATGACGTAATTAAATGCAAATGGGAGTGCAACCGTGTAGAAACCCGTATATAGTTCCAAAATATTATTCTGTACTAAAACATTTCGTTATAAAAAAATCCTATTATCCTCAAACTTTTCATGGGAAGAAGAGGATGAGCAATATTTTTCGAGATTTTGGTATGCTTCAAGATTAATGATCAGAAACAGAAGAAATGTTTTATGAGCTTATTTGCCAATTTGAAAACACTTTCTTCTTTGCATGAAAGTATAAAATTAAAAGATTGGATAATTTACCAAAGAAATATTAAATCATGCATTTCTATAGTTGTGTATAGTTTCAATGTCAACAGGGGAACACTTCAAGATAATATCGTGCTTTCACATACGTAGGCATTATTATAAAGACATTCAATACAACTAATAAAAAAACTCGACAGGAATGCTCTCCTAACGTAATCCTAACCATTACATACTTAGTATTATTTACTATGCTTCTGATTCATCTCTTTTTGAGAAAGGCTTCTCGGTTTTTTTCGAATCAAATTTGTGAACGATGAGGCCAACCAAAGCGAAAAACAACGGTACCAACCAAACACCAGCTAAATGAGTCACAAATAGTTCTCCATTTGCACTTGTGATTATAGGGGCTAGGCATTGATTTATTGGTTTGTTCTTCTCAACATGCTCATCAAAAATACCTTCATTCAGTGCGCTCTGAAACATGGGCCACAAAATCTCATTTTTTCTTGGACTTAGTGGAAAGCCTGTTGTTGCGAATCCAAGCATTTCCTCTTGCGTTGTTTTGTTGCAATGATTACCTTCACTCTGCATCGTAACAAGATCTTCTTCGGTCGACAAAGCTACCTCACAGTACTCCTCTCTTTCAAATACATCTACAGTTGCTTTCATACGGTCAATTATTTCTGTCCTCCGTAGGGAAACGAAACCAGGTAAGCCATCCACAGGGTCTTTCAACAATAGATCTGTCACAAAAGGATGGCTATGAGCTACTTGATGACTAATTTGTCTCCTCGCACATATTTTATATCCATTATTTCGTACTCCCTTCAACGTTGTTACAATATTGCTACTTTTGTTCGCTGTCAGAATTGCTGCCAGATTTGCCGTATATACAGAAAGAAGCACCATGTTGAAAAACCCGATACCCAAAAGATGCACTATAATATTTATATGAATGTGTAACATAAGAACCAAAAACAAACTTTTTAAACAATTTTTCATATCACATACAGGTGATCTCTACCATCATCTTACCTTTTCCACCTTTCGATATCACATCCTTTCCGTAACCATCAAATAATGAAAGTAGAACATCATAAAACGATTCTAAAATGTATACCATCAAGTGCTTGTTTGCCCTATTAGGAAATGATCCTCCTTCAACTCCACGCTCATTATCAACCATAAGCAAAGCCATTATTGGTATAACAAAGAGAAAGATCAACAACCAAACCCCTGATGAAAAGGGTTTTAGAAGAAGTGTTGCGTCATCAAAAAATACCCCCACCCATGATGTTTTACTATTGTCAAAAGTGACCAAATTAATTGGTTTTTTTCCTAGTTTAAACCACTTTCCTGATGTAATTCGTTCTTCAGTCACAGAATATGATCCCAAGCACATATCAATATGACCAAGAGATGTTGCGTATAAGCATAAATCAAACACGCTTGTACTATTATAATATTCTGTTGCTTTGTCCACAATTGTATCTGGTGGTTCAACCATTTGTATAGTGAAACCTCCTAGCTCAGATACTTTCTCAGCAAAATCCACTATGGGTCCAGTCCACAAATCATCCATAGCAAAAGACCCATTCACATGATAAGAACCTACATATCCACCTGTATTTGCTACGTAGCCAACTTTCACTGTTTTACCTCGAAGTGCCTCAAATCGATCGCTTTCAACAAAAAAGTCCATTTTTCCGCAAGTAGCAAAGCTGTAGTCAATAGAGCTAAAAGATGGACTTGATCTGTGCAAAAGAGTGCATTTTCTTGCATCTACAAAACAAAACTCTTTTGGACACCACTTTGCATTATCACATTCCTTGGGTTTCGGATCTGAGATTTCACAGAGATTATTTAAAAAATCACAGTATCCAATGTTATGATTGTGAGGTTTACAACCAACACCAAACATGGATGATGTGTTACTACTTTGGATGTATTCAAATAAGTACTTTTCGTACATGTTTTGTTGCAGGTCTTCCGTGAATAGCATACTTTTGTTGAGTTCCAGAGGCCCTTCGAGACATGGGCAATTATCGTTACCGGGCGAAGGTGGGCTGGTTGCTGTAACTAATATCCCAAAAATTAGGCTTTGGCAAATGATTTTGAAAATCATGCTTTTCTTGCTGTGATAGTGCAGAGTCAATGTTGGCTTTAGATTGGAGTCTTAGTTTTGAATTGGTGAGCAAGTTAAATGATTTTTAAAAAGAAAATGAATAATAATAGGCACGATACCTTACAATTTTTCTTGAGTTTGGGCAATGCTCTATAATGTAGTGACAAAAGATCTTTTTTATGAGTGATTTTAAAGAATAGGATCTTGAATTTTTTTATGGAATCTTTTTGTAATTATGTTAGTAGGATTCGATAAACATAACAATTTGCTCTTTTTGTAGTCTGGTCCAACCACTTAATTCTGCTACGAATCTTTCTCTCTAGAGAGAGAATGTGGGAAAGTATATTCAATAAATTAAATTAAATTGCGTTTGTAAAAATAGAAAAACACATATTTTATCAAAAGATTGTATGAAGTTTTTTGTGCTAAAATCTTATCAAAAAATGAATACCGAATTGTATCCTACAGTAGTTGTCAAAGAGGCTATTTACGAAATAAAGATTCTCATGAGAACTAAACAATAAACTTCATGCATTAGGTATTTATTTATTAAGTTCAAGTAGAAATAGTGATGAAAAAGTGGACAACATATTTACATAGGTTGTTGTTGTTGTATGTTGTATGTTATTATTTTAAGTGTCTAATTAGCATCGCACTGAGGCGGTCCCTAAAGTTTCACTATGGTGAACATTAACATCTTAATCGCGTACTCCTTCGAAAGAAGCTGAATCCACGTGTATTCGTGTTGATAAACACAACCAGTAGAAACGTACAATTCGTCCGTTAAACCCATTTTCGCTTATCCCCAATGATTAAAAATCATTCAACAGCAATAAAAAAAAAAAAAAAGAAGGTAGAGGAGTACTTTCGAGATCATTCGCGCGTTGTTTAGGATCAGCCTAACATAAATCTATGAGTGTTGTGTTAATTGGAGTACTCCTTTGCTCGCTAGAACGCTTTCTCAATGCATGCCTGAAGGCCTTCCTCATATCCCTTATATTATCCTTTTGACAACAATCTTACTGCTGTAGCTTCCAGAAATTAGGAACGAGTATAAAAAATTGATATGTATGCACATAATGATTACATTACATGTCATAACATGTGTAAATATATTGACAATGATGCAAGTTTGGTAATGTTTCTAAATGTTGATTCGATGACTTATATTTCGAAAAGAGATCTCACTTTTTCAGTCCCTCCCAAAGAATTGATTGAACTTAATAAACAATGCATGAAGTTTAATACCTAATTGTATCGTACCGCAGCTGTCAAAGAGGCTATTTACGAAATAAAGATTCTCACGAGAATTAAACAATAAACTTCATGCATTATTTTTTAAGTTCATGTAGAAATAGTGATGAAAAAGTGGACAACATATTTATATCCTTTTGACAAAAATCTTACTGCTGTAGCTTCTACATATCATATCATAACATGTGTAAATATATTGACAGTGACGCAAGTTTGGTAATGTTTCTAAATGTTGATTCGATGACTTATATTTCGAAAAGAGATCTCACTTTTTCAGTCCCTCCCAAAGAATTGATTTCGCACATGGTAATAAACGTATAACAATTGAATCAGGAGTAATCACGAAAATAGAATCCAAACTATGAAAATGCTAAAAATGTTACTTGTTTTTCTGATTCCATCCATAATATGCGGTTTTACTGATGACACGCATGTCTTAGGCGATCAGAACTGCCCGTGTATAAACGACATAATCAATAATGAGGTTCACCCAAATGCTGTTACAGATGACTATAATGAATATATTGAAGAAAACATCCTCAAAGGCACTGGCCAGAATATATCGACTTTTGGAGTTGGATGTAAACCTCACGACGAAATCTTTGGATATT
>Ga0209092_10004119_pt1 | contig 12280 bp, 3 predicted proteins | sample FraStrMetagenome_FD_187446 | JGI IMG/M metagenome (GOLD analysis project Ga0209092, IMG submission 187446) | Marine eukaryotic phytoplankton communities from Arctic Ocean - Fram Strait ARC3M Metagenome (SPAdes) (version 2) | ecosystem: Environmental > Aquatic > Marine > Oceanic | place: Fram... | reverse complement strand
ACGTGGCAATCCATTACTATCATATTAGTGCCTGAGAATATCGATAAAAATACAAGAAACAATTAGCAGCTTAAGAGGTGGCCTCAAAGATGACTTCGTGAGTTGAAATATTCTCAGAAGATCTATTCCAAAAATCACAACGATGTTTGTGACAGCAGCATATGGTGCGAATTAATTAATATGGCATTCATTTTATAAATATCGTTAACTGCAAGCTTTAGAGGGTGGTATCAAATTACACTTCGAAAGGTGGTGGTAGTATGCTAATTTATTTTTGTCGTCGTCGCCAACCCACTGATAATCTTCGAAAGTTACATTTCTTTTCGAGTTCAAACACCCACTCCTGTTAATGAGGTCTGCTGTGTTGTTTTTGGACAGTGAGGAGCAGATGATTTCACATCCTATGAAAGAAATGTGCATCGCTTCGCATACACTTTTTTTTCTTTTGAATTTACATTTGTACAAAAAGCAAGAATAGGATGACATATCAACTAGGTGAATGTAATATATACACCTTCCTCAAATAGCTTGGATCTTGTCCCATTTTCATTATATGTTTGTTTGTCTTGATATATTTATGCTGGCGACAATGTGACAGAATCAAACTGATTAGATTTTTATATGCGGACCGTGCGGTAAAGGTGACATCTTTACCGCACGGTCGTGGTACGGTAACGAGAATGGAATATCCATAAAAAAAAGTCTGAGTACTGTACATTTTTTCCGCATCTCAAATATGAGAATTCTTTTCTAGAAAGAGAGTGCTCGTTTATACCGTAGTTTATTTGTTTTTGTGGTTGTTTGTTAAGAAGATGAACTAGCCTGGCATTCCTCAAACGAAGCTCGTTCATAATTAATACATCCGCCGTTATCGTTTTGGTGGTAGATGAGTGCCATAAGCTAGATTTTTCGAATTAGCCACATGTTGTGAGCAATATTTATTAAGATATCAAATATTGTTTGTGACGTTTATGAGAACACTGAACATTCTCTATTTTTTTTTCTTTTTTGTAATAATAAAAAAGTGTACCACCTAAGTAAATAAATCCCAAATGACACTTTAGTCTATATAAAAATTGATGCAACTAATTTGTTTAAATAAAAACCCCTTTTCAAAATGTGGATACATGCAACAATGAGGATTCAAATAGCTTTTCGAAAGCATGGGAATGGTGTCACACATATTTAAAATCAAGTTTGAATCAAAATATGAGCGAAATCAATTATCTCTAGGCAGTGGTGTCATCAACAATTGAATGAGGTTGATATGAAAGTTCTGATAATCAAAACACCCAAATGAACGCATCTAAAGAACTAGAACACATATTACGTCGTCGTCGTGAACGAGCAGATGTCGATCCGGTACCTCAAAGCGCACCTTCCCGACCATCTCCATTTCCACTGAAAAGTCCAAATCGTAGCAAAAAAGCTTCACCTCATCCTCCTCCCAAACCCAAACTCTCCACACTATCACATCTACGCATTCCTTCGTCTCGTCAATCTCCACGTCATTTGCGACCCACAAATCCCTCCCCCTCTAGATCGTATCATCGTACACCATCGCCGTCACCTAAGGCCAAAACTCCTTCCTCCCATTTTCCTTCCTGGATTCATCACGTTCCTCCACCGCCTCCTCCACCAGGACCTCCACCAAGAGCGAAGAAAAAGACAAAAGAAATGACTGCAGATGGAAAAGATGCAAGAAAAAATTCGGAATTGATAAATCATTCTTATGTGAGTGATGAAAGTGAGAGCGATAACATTTCATCTCTAGATAACCACGAGATGAATTCTCCTAAATTAGAAACCACCCCCCAACAAATTTCTATCCAGAATCATCAACGAATATCGAGTCCTTTTCATTTGCAAAGTCCATCTTCCAATCCTAAGCCTCTACCAACTCAAATGTCATCTCCATTACGAAAAGCTTTACTTCTTCCCACAAATGAAACCCAATCTGCAAATTCTTCCTACACCAAATACCCTACAATACAACTCCTATCCAGTCCGTTACCTTACGCACCTTTGGCTTCCACACCAGCACCCATTCTGAATCCCCTCAATGGAAACATTTTATGCATACGTCAGATTTCAACACCGTCCACTATCTCTTCCATAATTGTCGAAGAAATCAACCCCGCCAATGGAGCTATCTGTGCTTCTACCAATCTCAATTCCATAGAATTCATACAAGAATGCTCCCATACACTTTCATTATCCCTCCTGAATATCCAATCCGTCCTTTCCATAACCTGTGGAATTTTTTCCAAAGACAATCAATATCGACTTCGAGTTGCCTTGGCACTTCAAATCCTATCCACATCCCATGAAACCCAAAATCTCATTGCTATTTATCATTGGGGAGGATCTCATTCCATCAAACCCATACGTCTTTCTTCCATCCTCCCTCCCCCCACAATGTTCACTCAGCCCACTATACAACAACATCATGGTGTATCCTATTATACACCCACCTTACTCCAAATTCATGATTCGAGAATATTCATGGGAGGATCTCAAATTCACATTCAAAATTCAAATAAAAGTCGTGTCCCATCCCGTAAAGCGTGTGTCTATATACGATCGTATCCCAAAACCAATGCTTGGAAGACTCGGATCGTGGAGGGTGAACGGGTGACAGCTCTTTCGATACATCCTCGAAAAAAGGAATGGTGGGTGGTGGCGACAGATCAACATTTGGGCTTGTACACATATGAGGATGATTTGCGGTATCGAGGGACATTGGAGACTCAGAATGATATGGGTGTATGTCATCAATTTACTTGGAGTCATTGCTCGACTATTTCTTCACCCTCCGCATTTTGTTTTTTGGCGGCGTCGTTTTCCAATTGTGTTTTGATTTATTGGATACCTCCCATGGATTCGTATGATACCTCTATAACTTTATCACCCATTGCGGTATTCCGGCCCTCTATTCCTTCAGTAGTGACACACGTTTCTTGGATGGATTTAGGTCCTAGGATCCCTCCTGGGATTGTTATGCTTTCGAATGATCCTGCCTCTGAATCAAAGGAGGGGAAGGTTGTTCCTATGGAACAGGTTCAGAGTAAGAGTCGACTGACTTTGGGAATATTGACCAGCAATTCACAAAATTCCGATAATACCATAACTAATTTGTATGAAGGAGAATCCAATCAGGAAGATTTAGGTTCTATTCAAAATATTCTATTTGTTCCTACCCTCTCCTCCATCCTTTGTCAGTATGATTCCTCCCCAAATTCTTATCAATTGATTCCTTCTCTAAATCACACATTGAATCATACCAATTTCATCTCAGCTCAATCCAGTATCCTATGCCCTGATTTATTTTTTACGTCACATCAAACCGGTATTGCTTCTTCCTCACTTGGATTGGATTCCAAAGGAAAACTACTCCACACTTCCAACGATGGAGTCTATCATATAGTGACACAATGCTCGTCTACCCGCATTTCCTCCAATCACGAGTATACCCCACCAAAACTATTATATTGGCTATGTCATACTATGATGGGAGACCACAAAGATCATCATCCAACAGAGGATACAGATGATGACGAAAGCGTGACTCGTGGAGCCAGAACGAAGATTGTGTGTGATGCAACCATTGAGAATATGATTCCATTTCGTCTTGAAGAAAGGAAAGGAATTATTTGTGTTCTGTATGCTCCTGCATTGGGATGCATGGAATTCTTAGAGAATGATATCGAAGAGGAGGATGGAAAGGAAAGGACAAAAATTGATCCATACCCTGTTTCATTTTCAGTGGTGGATTCTTCTAATAAAGCGCAATCATTGCAATTATATCCTGGTCGAGATGTGGTGTTATTCCCTATGAACGATTCCTTATATGTTTTCATTTTGAATCGAGATGGATCGACAATTTCTATCCGATCACAACAAATATCCAATGAAGATACTAATCAAATGACCTTATCCGATGATATATCATCTGCTTCCATCTCATCTATGTGGAATCAATCAGAAATGATGGATTCGGTTGACTGGTATCGATTAATTTCAGTATATCATTCCAATAGCTTCCAAATGCTCTTTGTGGGAACTCTTCGCAATCATCGATCGATCCTTACCACGGGACCCAAACTTGATTTGGATAGTAATGATGTTACGAAATCTTTCTCTGAAGTATTACCCTTGGAGGATGCTCCAAGTCTATTACTGGAACCAGGAGAGGGTATCTTATCGATCATTTCCCTTCCACAACCTATTGGAACCGCTTCTTCGTGCTTTGCAATAGCTACCCAAATGCGTGTCATGATACTCACAACATCGTCACTTCAAATTAAAGCCATGAAAATCACGAAACTAGCGTCTAATGCGTTGGTCCCCTTAGGCTCACATTCTGTTGCCTTTGTGTCCAAATTTGGAAATGGAGCAAAAGTGGAGTATTTATGCTGTTTGAAAAATCCATATGCTCAGGGAGTGATTGCTACTTTACCATTATCTCGATACAGCGATGTTACATCGACATTTTTATTCGCTATTCGTCCAGATCGGTTTGTATATGCTACTTCCCATGCGAGTTGTCAAATAATGGAAGCGTTGGACGGACATATCCGCATACCGATCCCATCTACCAAACCAGTATTGCTATTAGAGCCTCTATTGGCAAATGCATTATGTGAATGGGAACGGGATGGATTTGATGTGACGGATAATAGAGATTTACAATCTTTATTACGCGAAATTATAGATAATTTTGGAAGACGTAATACATCCTTTCCTCATGCCCCCAAGGAAGGGATTGGATTGGAAGGAATGGGTATCACAACAAACATTTTTGAAATGTTAAATCAAAATAAGTGTTTCCATGCGGCATCCTTTCTGCTTACTGGAAATGTTACTTCAGAAAACATGACTCCTAAACGAATATTGCCATCTTGGATTCCGTTGCAAAATAAGCTAACATCGGCTGGAAACGATGCTCGTCCTGTACTAATGACAGGTAATTCGAATTTAGTACATTATGTGACTCATCCAGAAGAAGAGCAGCAAGAGAATCTCTTAGATTCGTTGGCACCACCATCAGTTTTGTCCAATGAATTGGGTTTGTCCGCATTACGGGATGGACAGCTTCAAAAAGCTGTAGATTATTTGGATATGGCAGGGAGTACCTCCTCTGAACGTTTGTTGTTGGAACTTGCTCTTTCTACCCAGTTGCTAAATGATTCGAATAGTGAGTCTATGCTCAACGCAATTACTGACGATACGAGTACCAATAGAAGAAATGGTGTTTCAAATCCATGTGAAGCGATTTCCGCGCTTGCACTCGATCTTCGTCGTCGCAAAAAGTACAATGCTATATCGCTTGAAGAAGGGGAATGTAGCAAAGCAGATGAGTCTGTTCAAAAACGCATGAAATTTTTAGCCCCTTCACTACGGAGAGGGGGGCACCAAAAACGAATGAGAGATCAATTGATCAACTTTGGCGCTCGGGTTTCTGAGTCACAAAATGATCCAATCTGGATGGAACCACAGAAAGAAAGATATCATGTATGGCATAGAGGTCCATTTGAGGATCAAGAAGAACTCTTATTATTAGAAACAATGGAAGAATGGCTTGGGCGTCGTCAACCGGCTATTGTAGGCAAAGAAGGTGTCGCCCTAGCAGCCGAAGCGGGAGAAAACATTTTAGCAGATATTCTTCTGGCTGCAGCGAGAGAAGAAAAGGAAGACATCAACTCAAGAGACTCCGAATCCGAAACTATGCAAAAGAAAAAATGGGTGGAAGGCATTGGAGAAGGACGTGAAGACGAAGAAAATTTGTCCTTGTATCTCCGATTTTCTGAAGGAGATTCAGAGGAAGATAATAACTGGACTACAGAAGGAATCCTGGACTTGACTAAGCATTCCCATAAAGCTATAGTGTATGGAAATGAATCTACGACTTTAGAACCGACTACTTCCAGTGTGGATGAAGGCGAGGCTGGAAAAATTAAATCATTGTACGATCTTGTGTTTCAAGAAACGTTTGGACTTCATAGTATTGCGGGTCTTGCTATTGACGTAAAAAGGGGTGATAGCTTAGATATCGGAATTTTACATGCTCGTCATCCTTGTAGGCAACGATGTTCAATTGAATTCTGGTTCTACCTTCCGGAAGAAGGCAATGGCAGCAAGGAAACAGTCTTAGTACGGAGGACTTTAAATTTTAAAGACCAGGATATGTCCAAATTCAGTTGCGCGTCGAACTCTGAACATCTTTTATGGGAGCTGGTTCTGTTACCTACGGGACAATTGCAGTTCAGGACTAGCGGTGGATCAATAATTACTTCTGGAAACTCAAATGGATCCCAAGATGATGAAATAGATGAAATTGGATTTGGTCAACTTGATCATGAAAATCTGAATAAAAAGGGTATAGTGTCTTGGCGAGAAAATGATCGTGGAGGATGGAATCATGCGTGCGTGGTGTTTTCTCCACCTTCGGAGGATAATATGAATAGTTTCAATGCGACCCTTTTTATGAAAGGAGCTCAAATTCTATCATCAGATGTAGATCTCACCTTGCCATCTTTTGAAAGTGACATGTATTCTGATTTTGACGCAATTGATGATATCATGGACAGATCCATACTCCTATTTGGACTCTCTCCTATATCTGGGTTTCGTTTGACAGAAATACGAGTCTGGAGCTGCGCTCGAAATGAGGATGATATTAAACTGATGATGTATGAATATCTTTCTCCTGCTGAAGCCAAAAAGAAGTTCAAAGTAAAGATACGCAAGAAAAAGACCACCTCTACCAAGAGCATATCTTTGTTACCTTCCCCAGCTAGATCAGTGAAGCTTTCGAGGTTACCCGTAAAAAGTAAAGCTGATCGACAAATCCAGCGTCACAGAAAAGGTAGAGCGACAAAGTCACAAGAAAAATTAGATGAAGAAAATAATACACGAAAAGAAAAAGATGCTATTGAGTTTGGCGAGAAATCTCAGGACTTTCCATCCACTTTCAATGAGCTAAATATTACGGATCCTTTTCAAATTCCTGCAACCTCTGATGCAGAAAGTGCTCCAAACATATCTTTCAATACTGAGTTCAAGCAATTTGCTGTATCTGAAGATGGCAAATATGTCTTATTCCCAGAATTTATCGAGGAAACAAAAGATGATCACGCAAGCTCCGCTTTTGATATAAATTTTGATGAAAGCGTTTTTTCCACAAATTTGAATAATTTGGAATCCTCCAATTTTAACTTTGATACTTCGTTTCCTCCGAGTGAACCCATTAGAACAGAAACTTCCGTCTTAAACGACTCAGCCTCCTCTGCGAGCATAACATCACTCTTATTTGAAGCCTCTTCAAAATATCTTTCTCAGGAAGTTCGCAAAGGCGCAGCTTCTGCAATTATTCGCGGACCACCTGCCACACGTCATTTTGGAGGAAATCGTGGGGGGCTCATCAGTAGCTTCAAAAATTGGAAACGGAAGAGAGGTCTTCGAAAGAAGGCTCCTTCGATAGCCATTTGTGGTACTGATAAAACAGTTATCTACAGTTATGGAGAAGATCCATCAGGTTTTACATTTCCCTCAGGAGCTTCTGGGGCAATTATGAGTGATGTATTAGATGATAAAGAGTACATATGTTGTTACACTGTGAAGGACAAAAAATTAAACATCTATGATATCAAAAGTAATTCGCCGGTGATGGGGCTCCAGATGCCAACAAAATTGAATTTTTGGCGATTTCTCCCACCTGAGACTCATTGCAATACCTTAGTTATTCTCCTGATAACCCCTCTTGGTGGATTTCACTGGATGCCTATTGGAAAAAATCCTCAACCAAAGTTAATTTGGAAACGGAACAGCAATCTTCAACGCAAAAAAATATTGACTTATGAAGAAGGAGGCTGCAACGGAGCCGTAGACTCTCGTGCACGTTCAACAGTAGCAATTATCCTGATGACTTCTACTTCATCTCATCAAGCTCCTATCGAAGCGTGGTGTGTTCCATTTGCAGAAAATTCAACATCTTTTTGTATTTCATCTGAAAATGTTCTTGGTGCAGCTTTTTTTTGCCCTTCTAAATTGGAAAATAGAAAGTTATCCTTTACTCCTATGATTTGCTTAGTCAAATATCATAAAGATGCTACATCTCGAGCGAATGTTCCCGTTCTCCAAATTTTTAGACTGATAAAGCAGGATTCTTTAATTACAAAACATGAAGATGTGGTCCAGACTCGTGTGGATGTGGACGAACAAATGCATACCAAATTACCAGAACCAATCATGGCTACGGGATCCCACCCACCTGTATTTATTTTATGTCTAGAGCATGTGATTGTTATCGTATATCGAAGGATAGGCTTAATATTGGCATACATGTATGATGGAGATAGTCCCATCACAAAATTAGGCCAAAAGAAAGTAGATCACTTTGTCGTTGATGCTTCAATACAAAGGGGAGATGTAAAAGGTGAGATACAAGTTATTCTTCTTTTGTCACTTTTAGATGGGAAAGATGGTTTTGTGGCGGAGATTCAAGTTTCACAAGTAGGTGTCATGTGCTAGAAATTTAAGTAAACAAATCTATTGAACACAATAATTACAACTAAATATTCATAGTGCATTCATTTATCAAATTACGTTGCAACAAAGCATTCATTATTGAGCAGATCTAAATCTATATCAACCATGATTACAATTAATCAAAAAATATAGTATCATCATTGTTTACTTTTCATTGAAAGAATAAATGGCACGGTTGTCGATTCCTACTCCTAACACATGGCAAAAACTGAAAGTCTCTGTTCTTCATTCAAACAAATCATTATTGTGTTAGTAATAATCAATAGCGATGGCAACGATGACGAATGTCATTAAAAAAATTTTTGGGATAAAAAAGGCAAAATGGTCATATCTTGTGATAACGATATGGCATTAGCAGCAGTTAAATGAATCCTATAAAGGGCCTGTGATGCGGGCACCTATGCATTCAACGAACCAAGCTCCCGTTCTTCCAACTTCTCAATCAAAAATGATCCTAGCACATCAACATTACATTTTGTCGCAAAAAGCATTTTCGACTCTTTCCCCAAGGACGTGTCTCCAGGTATGCATTTTCCATACAAGCCAAAGCGTTCCTTTAAGATTCGCAAAAGCAACGGTTTTCTTCCTTTCAATCTCGCAGCCGATAATATATAAGATACATCCAAACTAGATGGAAATTCCTTATTATCTAAACATTTTTCAATTTGAATCATGGTTTCTTTTTGCTGTAATTTTAATTTTTGAGCTTGCCCTTTAGCTGTTAAATCATTCTGCTTGGAGGTGGTTTTTGAATTCGGGTATGAGTTTGTGGAAAGTAGTGTCGTTAATGACTTGGCATAGGAACTTTTTTTAGTTTTTGTAGTGGAGGAGGTTTCTTTTTTAGAGATTTTATTTGTAGAATCTTGTACTTTCGTTTTACTTTGCTCTTCTATTTTTTGCCGCAATTCTTCATTTTTTAATCTAGTCTGATAGGCTCTTCGTGCTCGCTCAGATCGAATACGCTGTCGTTCTTTTAATGCTTCTTCAGTATTTTGATTTTGAAATTGTACATCACCTCCTTCTATTTCCTGTTGGACCCATTTTCGTAATCCACCCTTCTGTTTTTGTTTCCTTGTGTGAGATCTCTTCTCATTGGATAAGATGTAAGTAGATACAGCCTTTTGGAGCTCGTCTTCTGTCAATGTAGAAAAGAGAGGTGAAGACCAGAAGGTTGGTGGAAGGGAATTAAGCTTTTTTCGTAATTGTTTTTGATGTTTAGGAGAGGAATAAGAAGGTGAGGGTGGTATGATACTATTGCTGGGACTTGTTTCTTGATTGTAAATATTCTTCCCTTTCTTGCCCCATCTTTTTGCATACCATTTTTGTCTAAATTGAGGATCTGACCATCTTTTTCGAGAAGCAAGCGATCTTTTCAGATGCTCTTCTGAGGGATTATGATGGTAAGACGTAAAAGAGTCACCTGAACTAGATGTTTTTGTTTGATCAACATCCGATTTGTACCTGTTCATATAAAATGGCATCGTATCTGATTTGTCCATTTTGATGTCATTAGTACTTTCGTATTCCTCCGTGTTTTCCAACTCTTCATTGGATTCCGCATAAATATCTTCTTCATTCTCCAACATATTTATATTAGTGAGGTTCCCAACATTATTCCCTCCACCTTCTAATTGCGCTCTTCTATTGGCACTGCTTACACTTTGCAAATAAAGCAATTCATCAGGATTTTCCCAAAAATATCCAACACCTACACCATCTTCACCCTTTCTTCTAATATCTACTAATTGAGCATGTCGTTTACGCTTCGTGGCCTGAGTCCATTCCAATCGATTCCGTTTCTGTAGATATGCACGACAAGCTAATAAGATTTCTTCGTCACTCACTTGAGTAATATCTATTAATTCTTCTCCTTCTTCTTCTAGTACTGGTTCATTGTCATTTATACTATTGATCTCGTCCCTGGAATTGTCTTCCTTGTACTCGGAGGCCGCAAAAATCCCAAGATTTTTTTGCCGTTTGAATATTACATCAAATTGTGTAGGATCAATGGAAATAAACGGATTATATTGCGGCGAAAAGGCAAGAAGAAAAGTCAGCCCCGTTTGCTGACTTTGGTAAAGTAAGAACCCACATATAAGAACCAGTAAATATTCATGTGAAAAACGACCCCGTCTCATAGGATCAATTCAAAATAAAAAAGAGTATTGTTTTGTCCTGTGGTTGTCCACAATAGGAGAATGGGTGAATATTTCACACTGCGCTGGCTCCTTCTGCTTGAGAAACATAAATAAATAAATAAAACCGCTATGTAGTTTTTTTAGGTAATGCTCTCATGCACGTACAATACGAGAAATTAAAGTACTATTGATATACACATTCTCAGTTTTTCGATTTACAAAATACACGACCCATTTTTCAATATCCTAACTTAGGACTTGCCGAATCGCGTGGTCGTCAAGATCAGTAATTGCAATAGCGAAAGCCTGCATTCAGTTGAGCTTGATTGTAATTATTAAAAACACAGCTACTAATCATTTCCTATCATGTTTTTTATTAAGATTACACGTTGTTTTCAAACTATAAAAATAATCTAATATACAATAATAACAGATACACTTTTTTCCTACTTGATGAAATTGGGCTTTTCACCTTCTACATAGTTCCAGCATTCAATACAATATCAGACGCTTTTTCTACGATACCTTCTGCATGTACTTCTTCACCGGACTTTAGGTATAAGAACTGAGGCCAACTCTCTGCTACTCCTGCGTCTTTGGCATGTTCCATACATTTCTGTAGGCTTTGGTAGCTCTTTATGTTCCTTTCCTGAGTCAAAGGATCGAGGCCTGGATGAAATACCACAATGTCCAACTCAGCTAGTAATATGTTCTCAAATTCCCGGTCACCTGCTTCCAATTCTTGATTTACATCCGTGAATGACATTGCCGTCAAATGAAAAGGAAACCCTTTACTGCATTGGATGGACCAGTCTTCAATATCTTGAGGGACTTTCACCTTGCGGATGGAACTGTAATATTTTGCAATCATCCCAGCACCTGGTGCAAAAAAAAACTCTCCTAAGTCATCTTTTAGATTGAATCTAGCATCACTGTAAGTTTCTTTTGTTGTCCACCCTACCATATCATCTTTCACATATGAATCTTCATTTTCCCATAGATCTGCAGACTTGGTCATGAAAGCAAATTTCAAGAATTCTTTTTTAAGAACGTAATCCCCAACAAGGACAACTTTTCGATTTTGGAGTGTACCATCGTGAATAGGTTGGGCGATGATCTTTTGATTCTTTTGGGCTTTATGATGTGCAAAAAATCTTTTGGAGAAACTTGAAAGCTGGTATGAGAGAAGACAAGTGCCAAGAAGAGCAGAAAGGATCATGTATCTGATAATAGACATTTTAAGAATATTTCGTCTAAAAAATTGTCTGAGGTCTTTGGATAAATTTTGAATTATGACAAGAATAATAATAGACAAAAATTGAAAGAACACTGATGTTGTTGGTCATAAGATTCATTCTTACGTGACATCTTTCAATCAAAAAGATTAAGTGTGTGTGTGTGTGTGTGTGTCTGTGTTGTTTATAGAGGAACATGGCTTTGTATCTATGACAGTACCCATGAACACATCTTTCAGGTCATCAGCTCACGGTCTCCTACCATACATATCGCTAAAAAGCTGCTACATGCTTCGTCAACCATCTCACCTTATCCGAGGATATCAGGAACATGTAGTTTTTATATGTACGGTAGGG
>Ga0209092_10004117_pt1 | contig 12286 bp, 7 predicted proteins | sample FraStrMetagenome_FD_187446 | JGI IMG/M metagenome (GOLD analysis project Ga0209092, IMG submission 187446) | Marine eukaryotic phytoplankton communities from Arctic Ocean - Fram Strait ARC3M Metagenome (SPAdes) (version 2) | ecosystem: Environmental > Aquatic > Marine > Oceanic | place: Fram... | reverse complement strand
TTGATTAGTTACCATATTTTTATAGTTAGTATTGATGTTTTCTCGACTAATGTCGTTTAGAACTTATTTCATTTTCTCTATATGAACTCTTTATCCTATGAAGTTGATGGAATGAGTATTTGGACTGATAATGACATGGCATTCATTATTCTTTGGACAACCAAAGTGTTTGCTTCGCCCAATAGCAATTCCACCGATGAAAATTATGTGTCGTGTTTAGCATATACGTAGCTAAAAAAATTACAGGCAGCAGAATATTTAGAACAGTCATGAACGATGATCAAACAAACCAAAGATTGCATTAAGACACCATATATCGGTACATGAATAAATAGGGACTGCATGAGATCCTACGTTAATGCATTCTAGTTAAAAGGTATAAAAGGATGAAAGGGACACAATGTAAGCGTACACTCCCAATTCCACTTACCGAGAACTGTTGAATGTATTCCGTTTTGTTAAGTGTTTAGTGTCAGCTTCCTCAGGTATAAGACTTTAATTAATATGAATCCTGGTTTCACCGACTTTTTCTTATGCAACATGGACAATTAGCAAAATACTTCGACTTGCAAAGAATATATCAAAACAAAAAACGTACTTTTGGCAACAGCGGCAGCAAATTTTTTTTCTTTCAGTCACTTTGGATATGTATTTTAAAATAGATGGATACATATATATATATTTATGTAACTATCTACATAAGGCATATTTGCTTTTGTTTTATATTCAATACTTTAGCTGAATTCTTCATGACATTTTGAATGTTGATATTTGGCGATGTCTTTCTTTAACACAACATTCTTTGTGTAGTTACTACTTTCCTGAGTTTATTAATGATTTAATGAACTCCATAGCAAAAATTATCTTGGATATTAGAAGAACTTCAATTTTTCCCACGAAATAAATTTTCGATTTCTCCAACCAAGCTCATTGACTTTTTTACATTAAAGAGGAGGCCGTAATATCCTCATTTTATGGGTACACGCTAATTCTTGACTCTCTTCCTAAGCCAAGAGAATCTTTAAACTCATTCATTGTTTCGAAAATTGAGCTGAATTCAATGTTCAAAATATTTTTAAAAAACATCTTGACCATCAAAATTTAGCTGGTTCAAATAAGGCCAGTACTTTAGTGAAAAACAGCATCTCTTCGATCTACTAAAGTTCCACAGCCAAATCCTCCATCAGATGCAGCCATTGCTATCATCTCATCGTAACTATTTCGGTAGAGTAAATCATAATGAATTGCATAAGAATCTTTCAGAAAGAACACAATGGAATCTTCCTCTTTGGACTCTGATTCACTTATTTTTGAGTCAAGTATAGTTGAGATATAATAAAGATATGAATGATCATTTCGTCCAACATTTGATAGAATCTCCTTGGATGATCCAGCTGGAGCATTGAGAATAGGCTCGCCACATTTACCAACGATGTGCATGCTGGAAATATTGTAGTAGTTTGTAATATTGGTCATCCATGCTAAATCCTTGGCACAGTGAGAAATTACAATATGAATGTTTATGGTGCTCAGATCGGGTCTTTCCGAACTGAATTGCTTAGCTTGCCACAATTTCAGGAAGTATTCATCGCTTAATAAATCATGTGCTACATCCCCCTTGTGAAATCGTGGTTAAAGTTGAATAGTATTGTTCGTTCCCCCCGTCATACTCTATAAGTATTGCCGCTGCTGCTGTATTTCGAGCGCGAAAGTGCAATTGAAAAGCTTTTTGAGATATTTCAATTGATAGAATACTCTACCTCACTACAACTTACTTACTAACTGACTGCTTCAAAACGGGAATTTAATATGTAATTACTTATATTTTAATTAGGTTCCGTACGATGGTGATACACTAATTACAAATTATTTTTGTTGCAAACGATGTGCGTGGAGACTTTGTCCAAGTAACGGATGAGAAATGTACACGTATATCCATTTTTGATCGAGAGAGCATGGAATTATTTCTGTGACTCTGCCAAACTCTCCTCAGTAGGAAAGAACAAGTGAGCGAGGAAGGACTCTGAATGAAATCTGTATTCATCTGAAGCTTCAAAGAGGTAGACAAAGGGTCTTCCTGAAAAGCAAGAGTGGAGGAAAATTGTTCATCATAGTTTTTGGGTGTTTCGCCCTGAATCCCTTTATCGTCTTTAATCTCTTTTGCATTGAATTCCATCCGATCGCCTGTTACAAACAAATTTCAGTTCAATTTGGTTCAGTTTTGCTGAAATATTGCCGTATACAACAAATAAATCTGTACCATACGTACGTAGGAATCTACTTTACGAGTATTGGTCTGAGTGGTAACTTCTGTACGAGTACCTAATAAATACAAACAATTCCTTATATTTCACATGAGTCAAAATAAAAAGGCATCGCGTTCCCCTCGACATGCAGCACAATCAACCACTTCTTCTATTCACCTCACACAAGGAAGAACGAACGAGGAACGTTTAGAGATTGCAAAGCAACTGGAGTCTAAATTATCCAACCATGTGAAAAACAAAACGACAGAGACAAATGAAGTCACTGATCTACGAACGGAACTCTGCAGTCACTTTTGCGAAGTCATTTTAAGCGATCCTTCATACTCAATGGAAAGCGACTGTATCCATCGGCTCTGGAGAACATGCTTTTATGCTCAAATCAATAATCTCAGAGGTAGACTAATAAAGCTGAAAAGCAACATAAAAAGAAAACCAGAAAAATCTGCGTACTATGGTGACATGGTCGTCAAAACAGAAACAAGTCTGAAATCATTCATAAGCGACGCAATTCAGCTTTACAGCTATTTGGCAACACGATACGAGGCAAAACTGAACGAGATTCACTGTGACGGAATTGCTCAAAATCTACATAAGCTTCTTATACATCTTGGTGATCTACATAGATACGCAAATGTTGTATCTAAAGCCGAAGTAGCTTATGCAAAAGCATCAATGATTGCACCAGGACGAGGAAATCCGTACAATCAGCTTGCTGTCGTATCACAATTGGGTCTATCAAAGTCATGCATTTCCCTCTATTGGTACTGTCGTTCTCTCTTAGCCACTTTTGAACCTTTTGAGACATCCCGTTCTAACATGATGCGTCTGTTTGACTTTAATCAGCAATGGCTTCAAAGTAACTCATCACCAATCCCCCCAAATGAAATGGAAATACCCAAGGAAAAATTAGTCGAACAGCAGCGTCAATATAAGTCTTTATTGAGCCGATACATCCTGGCAGAATTTGTTCATTTTCATGGCAAAGTTATGAAATTCGATGATAGTAATGAAACTCTAATGCTCTCATCATATTCAATCATGAAAAAATTCAAGAAGGTGCTCCAAGAGCAGACATTGGGAGAGGCGCTGGTAATGAAAATGGTTACCATCAATGTATATTCATGCTCAGTACCACAACAAAAACCCATATCAAAGGCATTCGCTCTCCTTTTCTCAACAGAAATAGCTGAACATATTGTGAGCATTCTGCAGAAGGGCAAGGATCAAATGGACGAAGAAGAGAAGGAAAAAGGGCCTTTAACATCCATTAAACTGTTAAGTCCTCTTCTCTTGTTTCTTGAATGGCTTAAATCAGTGAAATCGGAATCACATGACGTGGATGAGACTGCCTTCAACACGTTTGAGAAGCAAGCATCAAATTCGTTTTGGAAATCCATTGTAAAATTGGCAAACAATCTTAATTCATATAGAAAAACAGAAGCAGATGGTGATGACATTTCAGAAGAATATGTTTTGAAAGAGCACGATGAACTAAGGGGCTTTAAACCTTTTTCTAGTTTCATTTCACATGAACCTTCTTCATCTTTTTTCAAAGTTAAACAATCAAATGATAACTTTTATGGATACTTATCCACGATGGGCATTGTTCAAGCCCTGGACCGATTCAAATCAAGGTTGAATGGATCTTCTCGGAGCATTGTGGACACTCAAATTAGAGTGGAAAGGTTCCTTGCATGTATAAGGGCTTCATTATGGACTCCCTCTGAAATGAAAGTGGGGGGTGATGAAAACATGATTGTTTTTGATAGCGCTAATAACAAGTTTATCTTTCGTGATGATGTATCAATCGATTCTTCAGATGATAATGCCAGTGACATCGAACCTTCCACTGAGCTATCGTCTGAGAAAAAAGTTGATGATGTTCAAATGAATGATATCCATGGAACAGACATTGATGACGATGACGAGGATGACTTTATTGTTTATAATGGGATGGACATTTCTGATTCAGGCGCAAAGTTTGATTATGCTGACGATATTCCACAAAATCCTTCTAAGGTAAACAGTAATTCAAAAGAAGATCCTCTGCCAGAGATTTCTTCGAAAGCATCACCCAGTGCTTCTTTACCTAAGGACATCGATACCGATCAAAACGTATGTGGAATGGACATTAACTTGTCTCTGAAAAGTTGTATTAATTCGGACAAGAAGGAAGCAGACGATAATGAAGAAATTCAAGATAAGAAAGAATCGACTCCCCTTTCTGGTGAACAGATTGTAGATCACAAGGATACCACTATTTCTGTTAATCCACCTCCTGGTTTTGATCTCATTCCACAACCGAATCAAATAATAACTCATAATTTGCCACTCAGATTGAATACGACTGTCGGCGGATTTCAATCTAAGACAACAGTAGGGAATGCAAGTTTCGGAGTTCGTAAACAAGAAGAACCTGCATCAGATCTTCACATGCTTCCGTCGAATATCCTAGAACCTATAGGAATAAATACTCCCAATACTCCATATCTACAAAAGCATACGCAACCTCCACCTGGATTTACAAACCCACAAATGATCACAAATGACAATCTACCCAGAAGCAATATGGTGTACCCAAGCTCCTTTGATATTGACCGAATTGGGGGATCTTCTTTACTTTTTGGATCACCACAAGCCTTGAATGTGACCAATGGGCTCAATAGTCACAAAGATGAAATTGTAATAGATCAGCAACACGAAGTTCGAACCATGAATCCTTTTGTCACACCCTTTCATGATATTGGCATGAGTAGAGGTAGATTTCACTCGAACCTTGTTACACTTTCACAAAATGGATCCTTGCAAAAAAACCAAAACAATCAAAACGACGATAACTTTGCTGATTTACGAAACGATAAGCTTGGATACCCTGGAATCCCGCAGACCGCTCCAGCCAATTCATGGAATCCCTTTGTATAATAAAACTTGTAAAGGTTTCAACCATTCAACACCTGTGCAGACGCGAACATGGACTTTTAGCTTGAGTCATGTTCAAAGAATTTTGCATACGTTCTGTTCACTTTTATTTTTGATCAAAATTGCGAAAAAGAAATTCCACTATTATGAGTTAAATGGTGCTTTCAGGACAAATATAGGAAATTTAAGATCTATTCTGAAAATGCTTGTGTGACAATCTTGTTTGTTCCTAACTTCAGTTTGATACACACTTTGGTATCTTGATAAATAAATTATTTTAAACTAATATAAACGTGAATACAGAATTTTGTGCTTCAGATGTGACTGCAAGGCTGTGTAAAAAGAAACGTTTTTTTTTAAGAAAAATCGCGATCAGGAAACAGAACAGGTGCCGCTAAAGTCCATGCGTATAAGCCGAGTGCGACCCATTGAGAAAATATGATGAACCAAAGATTCACAATTTCTTTAAAAAAAACAAATAGTGAGGTAAACGAGAACAACAAAATAATAAGAAGCATAATATCTAATCAGTATCTTACCTCCCTGCGCTTGAATTGATCCCCAACCAGTCAAAGTTACTGTGATCCAAGAAGATACGAGGGCAAGAACAACATTTAATTTCCACAACTCTTCGTTTGTTTCTATGGTTCCATCATGTACTTGATCAGACTGATCAACAACGACTCCACCGACATAGTTATTTTGTTCTTCTAGGAAAGGAATGTCTAGTCCATCCAAGGGTCGATTGTTTTCAGCACTTGGAGGATTTGGATTATTTTTTACCCTAAACAGTAACGCATTGATAAGAAAAAGTTAATACAAGGATCAATAAGAAATAAAACATTTATAATTCACACGTACCCAGTGGAAGTAAGCACTCTATCATCTGTCCAAGACCAGCCAGTCCAAACCAAAGACATGAAAGTCAGACAGAGTCCAATAATGATTTCGAATGTACCATTATCACCAATAAAAGGATTACATTCATGATTTGGGTTATGCGAAATAGCTGAAGTAACAAGGTATACTGCATAGGCAGACAAAACAGCTGATGTAAGAAGATTTCCACCCTCTGAAGTGAGTTGAATCGACGTCACAGCTGTAATAAGAAGGAGAGTGATGGTAATTAGGGTATCATTGGTACCGCAACCAGTAAAGTTTCGATAAAGGAAAATAAATGCCACAAAACAACCAGTGTAGATTAAAATGATGGCACCAACAATGGAAATAAGCCACTTGCTTCCTGATCCATATTCCATAGCATCAGAATCGATACTGTTTTGTACCCAAGATTCATTCCAGGAATATGCCAAATCAATCAAGATAATTTGCTGCACAATGAGAAAGAGACAGGCTCCAAGTCGAGATAGCCAAAGAAAAGGACCAAAGAAAAGAGGCGAATTGGGGACAAAGAACGTTATGAAAATGCATAAAAAGAAAAGAGCATATTTAGCAGGCCAAGCTGATCTGTTGATAGCAGAATTAAATTTTGTAGCACATGCCATAGTAATGAAAAAGAACGTCGATGTGAAGGTAGCTCGATAAACTCCAGCATTTCCTCTGCACTTTGTCAGTACATCAGGATCATCACCAAAATGATCCAAACAAACGTCGTTCCATGAATTTTTGATTCTAGTTCCAAGATATGGTATCTTAGTAATGTCGTTCCCCCCTTGCATCGAGGGCGCCCATGAATATTGCAATATTAGAGCTATTGCAACAGTTAACGCTAGTAGCAAAATAGATCGCTTGCGTCCTGTAGTGGTTGGGTCAGCGTTTCCAAAACATACATTGCATAGAGAATTCGCACTTTGGCAAGCACAGTAACCTAGACACAGAGTCAATGAAGATGCTATGGATGATATAATTGCTCCCTGCAGAACAAACAAGTAAGATTAGAACACAAAGAACAACTTCTACATGATTCCACAACGAACTTCCACTGATTTTCGGGGAGAATCGAAAATCATTAATGGACAAGAATTCAATTTCTCACCATCTTTGCTTCAAGGATGAAGATTCCAGTATGAGACGAGCTTTCTATATTAGTCGTTTCAAGAGGGGTAATCAAGAATAATACTCTCTTTAGGTGACGTTATCAAATTAAAATTCGAATTAACTCGAAGCTTTTCTGTTTTAGGTATTATAAATTCTAGTATTCCTTTATGTACGTTCACGCAGGTATTGTTTGTTTGACATCAAATTGTTCTAAATTCTTATTTTATTTAAGCTAAAATAATAAAGAAAATATTTTATCATATATTATTAGACGAAACATCAATATGAAGTCGAGTCGTGTCTCGTATTTTGGTTCTCCTTCATGAACTGCAGCTGTCTAAGGAATATGATGTTGATGTGAAAGATTGGATATTTGCTGAGTGGAGCAGGAGATAAATATAGTAGGTACTCTTATTCTGTATCCTTCCTTCCCATTTTCGATCAATGTTGTCTATGTATAGTGGTAATAAAGCTCCAACTCATGAGACAAACCACTTTGAAAATCTCTCCTGGAGTCAATACAAGGAATCTATCAAGCATTTTCGTGATTCAAAAATTTTATCGGATCCAGGATATTTTGCAAAGTCATCAGCTCAACAACATTACGAGCAATGTCTATCATGTCCCCTGACAAATAGAATTATTAGTTGCATGCCAGTTTTAAATCTTCCTTTAAAAATTAACGTGATTCGAAGTCCAGTACTGGGTTGTTCTTCCGACCTTAACAATGAAACCATTCAAAGTGTCGTTGACAAAACAAATAGGTTTTGGGAACAGGCAAGGATACGATTCGATCTACTCTCTGTTCAAGATTGTACATGTTATCTTCCATTAGATATGCAAAATGAAATACATCATTTCCTTACTCGCGCAGTGCAAAGAGGACAAGATCGAAATGCGAATCGTAAAGCAAGGAAACGTATAAAATATTTGGATCTGCTTCTCTCTTCCTTCTCTCATATAGAAAATCTAGGCACATATAATATATGGTTTATGGACATGGTGGGTCATCAATATCAAGGCATGTGTATAGATCGAAAAACACACACGGTTATTATGGGTGAACGAAGTACTAAAGGGTATAGTACGTTAACAAAAAGGCCCCATGAATGTTTGGCCAAAACGGCAGCACATGAACTTGGTCATGCTCTCACACTAAATCATCCGAAAAATAAGATATTTGAAGATGGAACTGATCAAATATTGACTGGAAATAAGAAGAATTTAATGACAGGGGGTAGGGATGTAATTGGAGGTGGTGGTGACCATTTAGAGCAATGGCAAATAAGTAAAGCCCGACTCTCTGCGGAAGAATTTCTCTCAAAATAATTAAATAATTAATATGGACCATGTCCTGATAGAAAACTATTTTATTGCTTTACACTGACGTATTGAATTGTGTCTTCATTTGAGAATTCGATTCGGTACGGCAGAGGATTTCCACAACGATGGCTTCTGCATTGTCTGCATCATTTGAGAACCCATTCACATTTTTAATTATCATGAATTCCTTTTCTACGAAGGTTTTCCTATAAGTATTTGGGAATTGATTGATATTTATCCATGCAAAACAGGAACTCTTTTTTTCTTTTTCAAAGAAATCGATTATTTCGTTTCAGAAAAAAGTATAGCTTTCTCACTCTAATTATCTATACGACAAAGGAAAACAGCGCAATACTGAATGGTGAGAATGAATTTGAAACGTCGGAGTAATGAATATAAAAAATACTTTCAACATTCAAAATAGCATGTTAACATCAGACGCTCTGAAATCTAATTAAAAATGCGTTTGTGTCTGAAATGAATAGATGGTATTAACTATAATCGGCATCAGAATATATAGCTAATGCTATCATATTCACCAACTCTGTTCAGCAGTGCTATTTTCTCCTTCATTTATTAATTATTTACCGCTCGTTGATTGGTTACATTACCTTACGATCTAAATAATTGCGTATAACTTCGACTCTTTTTGGAACATGACTTAGAATGTAGTCAATAATATCCGGGTTCCTTTACGAAATCGACAATGGACATCAAATCCATCCAAAATGATTATTACATGTCAAAATTGGTTCATTAAAAGATGAAACATTTCACCAATTTCGTGATTGCCATCATCTCAGGCATCATTGCGGGAAGCGTGCGTACTGTAAAGGCATCTTTTGTTACAGCACCGACACAGTTTACTAGATATCATGAGGTGAAATCTTTTGGAAGCGGGGAAAGTTCATCCTTCTCAACTTTAGAAACCTACCTAAGATTAAGTGAGATCCCCTTGCCACCTGGTCGGAGACCAGCTCCCAAAGGAGGAGATATGGCCTATATGAAAACGAATATTGTGAAGCAAATGGATAATTATCTTGCAATTCGAAAAGTTGGTGGGATTGATTCTATCAATGATGTGTATGCTCGAGATTCAAGTACAAATATTTGGTGGTTTGTAGGAAAAGTAGCACGATGCACAGGTACAGTCTCTTTGGACAACGCTGTGCAGAGGCAATGGAACTTGATCGAAGAGCACGCTACTAGATTACGTCCTATCGAATTAGGAAGAAAGTTTGGCGAATTGGAAATATGGACAGCATTGGGTGATTCAGAATTACATATTGCGAATCAGATAGCGAATTATAAAATGGACCATGTAGATAGATTTGATTGTGATGAAAGCATTGCGAGAAGGGTAGAAGTCGGTTTTAATTGCGAAGTAGTAACTAATCAAGGTGAAGGATTTCGTGTAGAAAGAGAGAATGATGGAGGGCCAATATTATTCATCGATTAGTTTTAAAGTTATTTTTTCTTGAGAGTCTGAGAAGTATAATTTTCAGATATATCCTACCAACAATTTTAAAATATTTTTAGCAGTTACAATAATGAGATCTTCAAGACATTAATTTTGCTTTGCGATTCCATAAGTGTGAAGTGAGGTCAAGGACATATCCCGTGCACTTGTACTGAATTCCGTAGTCTCAATTGTTCCTCCTCCTAAACTTTTAATTTCTGCCCTAAGTCTTGTTGCGACCTCTTTCAAGTTTGGCCGCCTTGATTTGTCATGATCCCAACATTTTTTAACTAGATTTTGTATCCCGGTAGGCCAACTGTATTTAAGTTTCGGTCGATGATTTCCATAAACCACTTTTTCTGAGTGTTGATGGGCGGAAAGATCGTCAAACGGCTGTTTTAAAGATACAAGTTCCCATAAAAGTAAACCGAAGGAGTAAACATCTGCCGACGTATTATAAGGTAGATATTGAGCAACTTCTGGAGCCATATACCGTATGGTTCCTGTAAATCCTGATAAGTTATAAAATCCACCTTCTTGTTTTTTGTAATTCGGATATATTTCCTTAACGAGACCGAAATCGAAGAGTTTTACTGTTCCTCTAACATCGAAGCCAATATTTTCTGGTTTCAAATCACGGTAAACAATATTTTTTTCATGGAGGTAGAGCAGTGCGGAAGAGATGTGGAACGCAGTATATAGTCTTTGAGCCAATTTTGGATCTTTTTGAATCTTGCGCAATTTTGATGCAATTGAACTTTTTGCGTTCTTCTCTTCTTTCGCCCATTTCTTCACACGCTTATCAAGTACATCATACAATTTATCCATGACAATGAAAAATCCTACTTTACTTTTGAAGCTATCGATACCAGCTGATGCAATTCCTCGTATTTTCAAAATATTTGGATGATCTATTGAACTTAGAAATAGTGCTTCTACTGTCAAATCTATCGCACCTTTCCTAAATAAATCTTCATCTGCAATACTATCAGGAGTAAGGAGCTTTACTGCATAACGACACTCATTTTTGGGTTTTCGCCGACATCGTTTAGCCATGTCTTTTCGAACTTCATCTCCTAGAATGCCAAAGTTAACGGTATTAGATTCATAGCTCACATCAGCATCGGTACACGCCCGAACAAAATTCGGATTTAGATTTATAGATGAAATCTCAAAGACGTCACTAAATCCTCCTTGACCTAATTTTTTCCCAAGCGTCAACTCGTTCCATTCGAATCGAGGTTCAGCCATGTAGTCTAATGCATGAATAACCTTCGAATTCCTTACAATCACTTTTCTTTCTTCTCGGGCCGCTGCAATGCATTTCATTGCCAGCTCTTGGTTGGGAAACTTCCTCTTCGAATCATATTTTTGAGACATATCTATTGGTGGTCGCATTTCTAACTTTTTCAGTTAGCATAAACTCTAATGAATGTCAACAATAAGAAAATTGAGAAAGTTGGTTTTTTTATTTGTTAGGAACTAAAAAAGCATACACAACATTATTTTTCCGGCAGCAGATTTTTCGTAATTGATAATAATAAGTAAAATTGATAATATTAGTAGTATGTTGCAGCTATTTTAGTCTCATCTATTATCAAAATGAGAACAGGTTTCAGAATTTCAGGGGGTGGAAGCGATTCCGCCCACCCAACCAAAGAGTTAATTCTTTGAAAAATCACTACAGAGAAAAGAAGAGAGCTAAACAAATATATCACTTTTCCAAATGGAATCAAAGGCGAGTAACCTGGCGAAACGCTCGGGCCCCGAACTTCGAAGTGATGTCTGGTAAGTCCTGTTGATTAACAGAACCTCAATTTGAATAAAAGGCTCTTCCTTAAAATGAGAATTCGCCGAAATTAAACCCCCCAATTGGAAATGTAACTAAAAAAGAAATCATCTAGTAGATCCTAGGGTGGTGGGTGGGAAGAAAAAATTAGCCTCTTCTAGTTCAACCAAACTTAGCTTGAGTTTGTTCCAACTGAAAGATTATAACTGTCTTTTTGCAGGAGCTCGTACAACTTTACATAAAGCTCCGTCTAAGCATATCTTGTTATAGTCGTATCCTCAACCGTTCATTCCAATAACATCTAATTAGACGTGATTGTTCCTTACTTAAAAAACCTTCATATAAGTAGCCACGTCATATCTTCGTTATTCCATTCTACCCCCATGAACAATAAAAGTACGGAGAGGGCTTCATTTGAATTATAAAGACAATTAATGGATCTTGTAGAAGGCCTTTGGATTGAGATACGTAACAAGTAGTTAAACATTAAACATATAGATACATAAGAAATAGAATTGGCGACCTCCACGT
>Ga0209092_10004116_pt1 | contig 12293 bp, 8 predicted proteins | sample FraStrMetagenome_FD_187446 | JGI IMG/M metagenome (GOLD analysis project Ga0209092, IMG submission 187446) | Marine eukaryotic phytoplankton communities from Arctic Ocean - Fram Strait ARC3M Metagenome (SPAdes) (version 2) | ecosystem: Environmental > Aquatic > Marine > Oceanic | place: Fram... | reverse complement strand
CGTAAGACAATATGCGTATGTAAGAGACCTAGGACCTAACTACCTGAAAGAGCGTTCGTGGGACTATCAAAGTTCAAATAATGCCACGTTCCTCTAGAAAGAACACAGCAACAACAACAACAACAACCGTACGCATGAGAAACGCAGACCATTTTTTGTTTCCCAAGACATACTACGAACGGGGGCGGTTCAACCAGCAATTTGGAAGGTTCCCCTTTGAAAAATAAAATCTAAATTAAAACAAGATCTCTCCATTTATTTCTTTGGAATGTATGATTAGTGTTAATGTAATTATGCTGAAAAGTATGTGAATGTAGGTGAACGATGCATGCCTTTTTATCTGCTGGCCCTTTCTTCTTTCATTTCGATCTCATAAAAATTATCAGTCTTTTAAGCAAGATGATTTGACAAGTTTATTCGTGTGAACTCTCCTTGTGTGGTGTTCAATAGGTGTCAATAGAACTTATACGTTGTTGTTGTCGTCTTGATTACACCTGATATTTTAAAGAAATCACTTTGGGTGTCATCAGCTTGAATTTTCATGTTTTGGTTGCCACGAATGGAAGTGTCAACAAATTTCAAAACGAATGAATTTTCGTGGACTACTTCACGTACTGAAATTTAATTAGCATATAAAACTCGTTCAGCACCAGATTAAATTTATGGTTTCCTCACATTTCACTTAAAACTGAAACCATTTTTAACGAACAACTTTGATGACATAAATTCTGCCAAGAATTAAAAGACTATACAAAATTTTCGGCTTTTCTACAGAAAAATGAGTTCTATTAATCGAGCCCGTGTGATTTTGGTTGGGAGTGGTCGTATGGGCCAAATCAGAGCAAGTCTATTGTTTGCTAATCCAAGATTTGAAATCAGTGGAATAGTGGACTCAGATATGTCAGCGGCATCTAATTTAGCGGATGTGTACTCTGTAAGTGCTCAATTTAGTATTCTTTTGAAATTGATGATTTCTATCCCTTACTGACATTTTAATTTAGAGTAAACCTTTTGAAAATATTTCTGAAGCTATGTATTACTACAGCAAAGACTCTATCGTCGGAAGAAATAGTCCACTTGACGCGGCAATTATTTCAACTCCTACATTTACTCACAAAGACCTCATCGTACAAGCAGCAGACCATGGTCTTTCTATTTTTACAGAAAAACCCGTGGACGAAACTTCTGAAAAAATAGATTACTTATTTAATTATTGCAACAAGAAAGACTCTAAACTATGTTGCAGCTTTCAGCGTAGATTTGACGATAGCTATTTAGCCACACAAGAGGCTTTGAGTCAAGGTGCTATTGGAAAAGCTTTGACAGCAAGAATATTTTTTGGAGATCATCCTTGTCCACCACCTGAATTTCTCCTCGATGGAGGAGAAATTTTTATGGATCTTTCTGCTCATGACATAGACTATATTAGGTGGTGTCTTAACGATGAAGTAGTATCGGTTTACGCAACAGGGACATCTTCCAACAAAATGCTTGAGGAAGCAGGGGTTTACGATAATGCAACGCTTCTTTTACATTTTAGTCAAGGTGAGATTTAAAAATGATGTTATTTTGCATTTAATACGTCAACAATTCTGATGAATAATTATTTTTCTCACCATCATACAGGTGCTGTAGTGACAATCTTCATGAGTCGTTCTGCATCATATGGCTACGATCAAAGATGCGAGATCTTTGGAGAAAGAGGTCTATTGAAGGTAAGATTTCAAAGTTAGTTTAACCTTGAAAACAATCTGCAAACTCAATCTTTTTATTTCCACACTTGCATATATCCCAAGATCGAAAATGAACACACACATAGCACTACATTATCAAACAACAACGGCGTCCATCTCGCAAATTTGAAGCATTCATTTCCTCAACGCTTTCACCAGGCTTATAAAGCAGAGCTTGACGCTTTTGCTGATACTCTCATCCATGGGGAATCATGGCCTATAACATCAAAAGATTGTATTGCAGTACAAAAAATTGCAGAAGCCGCATCGCTTTCATCAAAGATTAAAGAAGTTGTTCAAATTGACCCTTTGGAAGAATTAGACGATGCCGAAAATATTATGAATTATGTATGATGAAAATAGGAATATATTCATAGAGGAGCAAAAAGCATTCTTGTCTTTTCAATATGAAGCATAGAATAAAATTTCAGATTTAAAGAACTTTCTATAATCAATATTTGTTAGTATCAGCAGGTAAAAACTGTGGCCATGCTGCATTTTCTGCATTCTTATTGGATCCAATCATATTTTTGATTTTAACTAGGAGTTCATTTTGTTCAATGTGCAGATTTCCAATACGACCCCAAAAGTTTTTTAAAGTATGTCTTGGACCTTGATCTGCTTCGGGAAGGGTCTTCTGTGAAAGCTTCAAAGACTCTGATCTAGCTTTTGCAATAGCAACCGAAGAAAATAAATAGTCAGATCTGAGTTTGCTAGACATCTCTTCCAAAAATAAATTGATTTCAGAATCTGTCAATCCTTTAGTTCTACGAGTTTTCTTTTCCTCTTCATCTTTTGAAATAACGATAATCCAAGACTGTGCGTCTATTTGAGACACATGATAAACTGAAGAAACTCGCTCATTGATAATGCTCGGATTTGTGACTGCGGGATAAGTATCATTAGTTGTGCTACATGGTTCTATATGATTTTGAGAAATCAATTCCATCGTTCTATTCTTCTTTTTATCTAGAGAAAGAAGGAAAGAATTCTTTTTTTGCTGAGGATTATCTTGAGCAAAATGCTTTGAATTCAATGCTTCAATAGGTGATCCTGATATCCCAAAACTTTCAGATTTATTGTTTGAATCTCGGTGCATGAATGCATCTCTAGTTATGTTCGTAAGAGACATACCACCACCATTGGAAAGGTTTTCGTAAATAGGTTCTTCTTTCTTTTGTATCAAAACTGAAATTATGTTTGGCCATTCAGCCAATGGCCAACTAAGCTTAACGTCTTCTGGCCAATATTCAGCAATCTTTCCGAGCGAATCAATGTGAGTTCTTTGAATAGATGCGTGATGTTTAAAATTTGTTTGCGCGGGCGCTTCTTCCGTGATATCTTTGCTTTCCTTATGAGATTGTAGTAATGGATGTGATCCCGTTTTGGTTGGTTGACTTTTACGCGATGGGGACAAATATCCAGTAGAAAAGTGAAGCTTTGGCACGTTTCTTCTTCTTGCTCCTGATCTTCCATTGGAGCCACTCCAATTGTTATACCCCTGTCTAAATTGGTGGAGGTTATCATTAATTTCTCGCACGCTTTCCAACGACCGTGTCGTCCTCAAATAAATTGCTGGCCAACTTTTTAGCCCGTCAACTGCATCCTCTGTTTCACTTGCGCCAAAGTCAGGTTTTATGTCTGGTTTGACTGCGCTAGTTTTTGCAACACTACTATGATTGCAGATGTAACCACGCTCGAAATAGGGTTTGATCCCTACTTCAACATCTAAAATCACCGCCACAGCCAAAAGAGAACCGCCTTTACTTTCATGTCTGCGAAGTAAATCCAAAACTTTTCCATCGTAATCTTCGAGAGGAATTAAATAATTATCACCATGATTCAGATTTTTCCCCTGTAGCTTATCACTATGATGAGACTGCAAACTGTCCTCTGGTGCTCTAGAAATGTCAAGTTTTGGACCAAAACTTTCCGGATTCCTAAAGTTGTACATATGATCTGAGTAAGCCTCTATCCGATCAAAATATACTGACATCTTAGATATGATGCTGCTAAGGATAGTATGAAGCCAAACATGAAGTGGCGATGGGGGAGTGTAGTAGAATGGAGAAGAGGGTCCTAGATGTACTTTAAGTTTACGCACTAGCATGATAGTTTCATAAAATCTGAAATGAATTGCAACAAAGCAAAAAAATATGAAACAATGATGTAATTGTTTATCAATACTTTCACAAAAGCTATCTTACTCACCTGCATTGATTAACTGATTGACAGGCTGTTAAAGCAGCTAAAATAGCCTTTATTTCATGCTTTACGGCGTTCACCATTGGCAAAGCTGCACCACATTGGGTTATAATACAATCATTTTGAGAACCATCATAATTATTCACTTTCGTGGTGGATGGGAGAGAAGTGAGCAAAGCATGACACCGTTGAGAAACTTGTAGCAAAAATTCAGGTCGCGGTTCTGTATAATCGTCATCTTCATTTCCTGATCTCAGATTGTTTTCGCTTAGCGTATTTTCGCTAAGCAAAGACGAAAAGGAGTCATTTTTTGGGGATCCTCTTGAAAAGAAAAGATCAGCATGTATTGATATAAGTTTGCATCTCGCAGAAACGATTGACAATATTGAGTTAAAGGTTTTGCTTATTATCAATGCCGCCTGATGGATGGATTTTTGTGACTGATCCTTCTTCTTTGCTTTGGAAGGTTGTCCTGTATTATGTCCTTTGTTTCTTTCTACTTCTTTTAAGTGTTGAGATGAGTTTCTCTTTCGAAAGATTTCACCTTTATGTTTCATTCCTCCCATTCTAGGTGAATCCATTGACACACGCAAAATAGGATCACATAACACCTCCTTTACTAAAGTGAGCTCTTCAGCAACATGTTTATACATGGTTACAAGTTTTTTAATTTTGATGATGTTATTTTCTCGTTCCTTTTCATTCATGTAGTCGATCTTTTGTGGTTTAAAATTGTTTCCACCAATATCATTTAATTCTTCTTCTATCTTCGTTCCCACCGCCACTTGTTCCAAAAATACTCCACTTTTAGGTTTAGACAACAAAGTAGTGACAACTCCACCAAAGCAAATGGAGCAGGTTTCTTGTGGAGTGCAATCATTCATTTCGCTACCTGAACCATTTTTAGGTTTAGTTCTACTATGATTATCAACCTTTTCATGTGATTCTACAAACACATGTTCTAGACATGAAAATAAATTCTCCGCCCCAGCAAAGAGCAGCAATGGACTTACAAATTTTTTCCATTCTGTTGCCAGAGCCTGTTGCCCAGAATTCATTTTACCTGCTCCATCAGTATCTGTATTTCCAGAAGGGGACCAAGATAGAGAACTTGCGATATCTTTTAATAATCTTAAACTACGTGGAGATAACGAATTCTTAAAACTTTGTTTGGTCGTTGATGGTGAGTTAGAACTAAAAGATGAAGAATTGTTTTGATTCCTTTGATTAGGTGAAGACTTTGAGAAAGGGGATTGACTGAGAAAAGACAAATTTGATGATGACGATTTAGTATAATTTGTATTCGCACTTTCATCGTCATTATTTTGGGCAGTTGATTTTGGAGATCCGAGATCTTTTCGGAGAGTTGAAACATCTAGTAATTTGGCCACAGAAATTATATTTTCGCTTGTTGGATGAGCAAGTATTTTACAATAAATGTCAATTTTTTCTTCTAATCTTAATAGAAGTACTGTAAGCATGGGTAATCTTTCATCTGTAGGTCTTTGAACCCTGATAGTAGGTGCATTGATGAAACGTGGAGGAGACCTATTTGTAACATATGTGTTCTTTTGAGTATTTCTTCTGCTATTTACAAGTCTTTGCGGTTTACGGTACATTGCATACTGCGGAGTAACAGCATTATTTCTTATTGGCCCTTGCATTGATTGATTTATGCTGCTGCCTACATATTGTGGCATTTTACCTACCTCTTTTTGAGGTCTAAATTCATATCGTGGATTATGAGAGGTTGCTTTCTGTACTGTATTAACCACCCATTCTCCTTTTTGAGTTTGTTGATTTGAACTTATTTGATTACCAATTGATCCGAAGTTCCTGTTTGTACTGCATCTGCTGTTAGCTGATGCGGTGGTGTTCTTCATCTCAAACAAAGCGACAACTATTAGGCTTGATCAATCTACTTTTTTGCCTGAAACTTTTCCTCGAAACTACTTAATTTCATTTATCACTGTTGGAAAACTTTTCTTTTCATTCAGAGATGCTTAAATTGCAAATTCAAAGACATGATTTAATGCTGAACATGACTTTCTGAAATAGATTTCTCAAGACAGTTGACAACATTCGTAGACATAGTTAGTATACGTATATCTATGCAACAAATAAAAACAGAATTTGCACATCCAAACATTTTTTTGTCGCTACACCTTCATGATCATTCATGAGAAGAGCAGAAGCTTATAGAAGAACTTTCGTTTTACTCTCTCATATCTTCTGTTATTACATTCGCAAAAATCAATTGAGTACCATATACAAAAGATATTTCTGTTTTTATTTTATTTATGAAGCTTTCTATTTTATATTATTTTCTATAAGTGCCAAACTCAGCTGGATTTAAACTCAGAGATAATAGACGTGTTAAATTTCAGTCTATTATGTCTATTTGTTCTTGATATTTAAAATGAAAAACAAATCTAATCCATGAGTTTTGATAAGGAAGTGGAATCCTCGCCACAAATTTAGCTAATCTTTGTATTGGGATTGCACAAAAGAGTGCTTTCTCGTCAATGAACTATCATGTTTATCGTGAAAGAGCTGTTGTTTCACTAATGTGCCACTTAACCGCACAATTTGAAACTGCTCAAATAGCTTTCTTTATGTGAAAGACAAGTATTAATTGCAATAACGAATTCTCTTGTGTGAGAAAGTTTCGATCGGATTGTTCAAGAGTAAAAAGCGACAGATCCAAATCTCTACTATTAACATAGCATGACTTTGATTCTACGTTTGATCATCGTCCGTGCGTGTGCTTCTTGATGAACTTGTATCGTAATGGTCTTGGATGGTTTTCCACTCATAGAACAGAGAACTTATCGTTCCCGGTGCATATATCTGAGCCTCCTCAGATTCATTGGGGTCATTTTTAATGTACTCTTCTTCTTTAAGCGATGGTAGAATTCTTTGCAAGAGGAGAGATTCATATGACGTTAGAAACGTGATACTTATTTCATATTCTATAAAGCTTAAGAATCAAACACTTACCTATTGTTGCCGTCAATGACGAACCCCATAGAGAGAGCCCTCAAGATGGACAGTCTCCGTCTATTTGAAAGTGGGTGTATAAATGATGTCTCAAAATGCTTTTCGTTTGTAGTTTTCTGCTTAGAGGAAGAAATTCAACAATGAGTAAATGAACAACTTTCTATAAATGTGTATTGTAATTTAATAATTCGCACTTACATTCTCTTTGAGAAGCTTCAAGAACTTCATTGTATTTATGAAAGTTTGCCATATCAAAAAAGTAGTTCCCTTTGTCCTACGAGATATAATTTCGCCCTCGTCACTCTCGAATTTTCCATGAAAATAAACTAAACATGGATTATTATTATCGTTCATAGAGAGTTCGTATTCACCGCTTACTGGTGGAACATCTGTCTCATCATCTATTTGACCTCTTCCATCATTGATTGGCCAACTCCATGTCACCCAATGTCTTCTTAAACTTTCAAAATGAGATTCAATTTGATATTCGTAAGCTTTCAGTGAAGTTGTAATTTTATTCTTTAGCTGAGGAGGGGGACTTAGAATCCAGAGCAAAAGGACTCGGGATCTATGAAGAAGTATTTTTGTGACAAGGTTAAATGTATCATTATCGATAGGCTGATAATTGAAAAACGGCGAATATTCTGGGATTTCTATAGTCTTGGATGCGTCATCATCATTCGAGCTGGACTTGGACAATCCTACCAATGTGTATTGATTTTGAAGCAGTACTGTTGTATTGTCTTTACCACGGTCCTTTTTAAGACGATGGCGGGATCTTTTGTGACGCTTTGCCTGTTGTGTCGTACATGGAACTAAGTCGTCAGGGTGAATATTGCACCACACAGAAACTTGACGTATACCAGGGTCACCCACAGGTCCAAATGCAATTTCACGGGCTACTATTATGTTATCTGGCCCTACTGGTGCATTACTGGGATCTATATCGATTTCACTGATTGGTGAATTGTCAACAAGAATTTCATTCAGATCATTCTGGACTCGAAATACACGAGTCTGCAAAACCATACATAGTTCCCCACAAAAAAGATGACTTGGTAGGTACGCAAATGACTGACCTACTTTCTTCTCTCTGATCTTGAGAGCTAAAGTTATTCTAACGAGTTCAGATTTTAGTTCATTTTGATAATCTTTCACGAAAGAGGTAGATAAATTCATTTCTGCACTATGGGCATTTGACAAATAATCTTGGTCGTAATTCCATGTAGAGGCATTTCCATTGAGATTGCAGACGTAGGCGTACAAGTCTCTCCATGCCAAGAATGTTTGCAATGGATCAGAATTCCATCTCTTTCTCGGTATGTAATTATATATTGGAGAACAGCTGTAAACAGCTGAAATCTGTTGATGGTAAAGTTTATCAACATTGGCACTGATTCCAACACCATTTACCAGAGTTTCAGCGTGAGGTAGCCAGGATGAATGAGAACTAGATGCACGTGGGTCATGAACACCGGAACATCTTTGATCAAATGGACTAAATTTTGATCAGTTCGAATGAGAGGAGCAGAACTATGAGATAAGGATATATGTGTAATAAACAATGAGTATAGACTGCGTTTGCTTACCAAGCACCTGTCGCGATCCATATTGGACAAGGATGCGTTCGAAAAATCTCTATATCTACAAGACCCGCTCTTTCTAGGTCCATTAGCTTAGTATATTTCAATTCATGTTCTCCATGCGCATAATTGCATTTGTCTCCAAAAGGACATCCCTTTTGAGTTCCGAAGTGACGACAAAGCTCAGTTTTCACCTTTGCACTACGAAAAGGGTCACCTCTTAGATTTTGGGGCAGTGGATTCTTATCTGCTTTTTCTTCATCTATAATAATACATTGTGGGGCGGGAGTGGGGGTTTTTCTTGATATTTTTTTCTTTTCCATAATCTATGATATAGTTTTGGCCAAAAAATTGATATTGGTGATTAATATATATCTCAAAATTCTTTCTACCTCGGATGTTTCCATCTTCTTTCTACTTACCTGATCAGTTTGATTCTTCTTTTTGTGAAGAAAAGGTTCTGATTGGTCAATTTGGTTTTGTGTCAGGTTGCGAAATAAATTTGGATGAGAGTCATCCATTGGCAAAATAGCATCTGATATGGGTACAAAATTATTTGATTGTGGGTCCACCTTTTGTTGAGTTCTAAATTCTTCGAATGAGTTATTTGGTCGAGACGTTGTAGCGAAGGATTGATTTGAGAAAGTTGATAAAATATTCCGGTTCGTTAAGGATTCTCGTGGCAAATCTTGATATTCAAAAAAATGCCGTTGAGATTGGATTCCGAATGGATCTATTTGTGAATTATGAGTTAATTGTGTATGAGGCAAGACTTGACGATATTCGTTATCATAATTTCCTGGCCTTCTTTCTGATTCAAGACTTTCAGACAAGCGCGATAATGTTTGGCTTTGATAAATATTTCTTTTGCTCGATATAGGTAAATCTTGTAGTTGTGAGAGAGGATTAAAATCTAAGCTGATGTTTCTTGGTTGTGCGTACTGCCGCCAGTTATCTTGAAATTGACTTTGATTCTGTATTTCTAAGTTAAATTGCTGTTGACCTTGTTGCTGTATAACTTGTTGATCAAATTCGCTTTGCCATAACGACTTACTAGCTTCGTCCTATTTTTCAGTTGGAAACAACGAAATGTTAGATGCGGTGTTCAAAATAGAAGAGAGAGAGACAGCAGTTATTTGTTCCTTTACTTCTTCACAATGAATTTAGAAGCTGATAACTACTTTCTGGTGAATTAATTATTCATCTGGTTTCCATGATCCCATCGGTTGCATCAAAATTACATAGATGACAAGTTGTACATCTAAAACTATCAAATACAATACAAACTCATGAAGAGAATTTAACCACATTATGAGACCTAACATAACTTCTAAGTATTTTGTTGTTGTTTTCAACAATATCAGGTCCCATGATTACAAAATAATAAACACGTTTCTAAATAACTTTTCTAAAAGACTTTACATAACAAAGACAAGTTTCTTAAGGAAAATAAAACCTTAAATGATTACAAACTCACATGTCGTATCTGCCATAAAATGACTTGCACAGATAACAACGGAAATAAGACGGAACATAACTATGGCAGAAATTACAAAAAGCCATAATAGTACCGGTTCAAGCGCTGTAAGTATGATGTAAGTTTCAAATTCAAACAGGTTTATAATATGACAACGTTGCATATCCGTTAAATCTAAAAAGTTGTTCCCTGAATAATATAAACGACTCCGACTGTAAAAAGAAGAATTTTAAACATTGATTCTTCTTAAGTAAATGTGATCCAAATTTACAAATAGGTTTTTATCTTCAACTCCGATGAATGAATTTTATGACAATTCGCTCAACGTTTCATAACGTTTAAATCCTTTCGAATTGAAAATAACTTTAGCGATTTCCCTCATAGATTACATATTTTGAAATGGGTCTTTAGGAACAAAAGGAAAACAGGAATTTAAGAGTTCCGATTTCGACCATAACGACGAGACTACTTGATTAGGACCGTTATTCCCATACGATTGGTTGAATACAGAGAAATTCAACAAATTAAACATATAGACATCTGTCACGCATCTGGAGAGGTCAAGACTAAAACTATTTAAATACAGTAGACACATGACACTCTAACAAAAGCATATTCAAACTCACTATTTACAAATACTCAGGTTCACAATTCCTAAAACAAACCTTTTTACGCTGTATGATCAATCTACGTGAGAACCCCACAATAAAGACGATTTTCAGTTCAATTTATCAAGAAGTGATTGGGGATGGGAAACCGGACGAAAAGATTAAGTTGTTACGCCGCCGAAACTTGCATTCGTTCTCACTCACCTCCCATCCTCTTCCCCTCAATCTATCCACTCTTCTCCCAGAATCGTGCTCAAAATTTATTTGCGGCCCTGAAGCAACAGCCTTTTCATTGGCACGAAGTTTTTGCCTCCTCGGCATGTCCGGAAAATCACCACGACTGCGCAACTCTATTGATATATCCTTTGTTCATGTGTTTATCTGTGTATCTATGCCTTGCGGTTTATACACTTAACTAAATCTCTTATATGAAGAAAAACGTGCTCGATATTTTTAATTTCCGTACGTTATTTTCATATAATGTTTTAATTATTTAATCCTGTTGATAGCGCGCGCATGTATATTATATAGGAGGAGAACCCCGGGAAAAAAGCTTCGGAGTGATATAGCTTTAGACACAGAGTACATCATACCTACTGATTTTTTGGATATGTTGTCATAAATTGTGTGGATGGTATCATAGATATCTCCAATTTATTTACCACCAACTCCAAGATTATTTCTTTTTGTAGAATGAATTTTAGTACCTACCGTAGAAAAGATTTCGCTTGAAAGATCCTACTCATCTTTGCTAAATTCATTACAAGTGTAATCCAGATTGATAAAAAACTCTCTATAACGTCTTTCAAGTTGAGCGTAGGTATTTACTTACGACTTTTATGGACTAAAACTTAATGTGGCATGTCGTCATAAGAGCCTTTTTATTCATTATTGTTGAAAATTTAATTTATGTAGTTTATAGTTTCTAGCTTATTATACAACAAAACTATTTTGAGGTTCTTCATGCCGTCGAAAGATTCTTCATTGGGTCTACCACTATTTCTGCGCAGTATGCGAGATGCTCTTATGCTATTTATTATATGTATATTGTGCATCATACCCGCCCTTATCATTGGATCATCTGAAGATTCTCAATGCATTCCGACGGACGGCAATAAACAATGTTCCTCGCATTTGAATGATGGGAAACCAACGCTTCGTATGATAAGGGATGAAGAATTGGCGAAATATACAGGGGCCACAGAAGGCAGTCGAATTTGGATTTCTATACTAGGAGAAGTTTACGATGTGACCGGCGGTGAAGAATATTATGGTCAAGATAATTCGTACCACGTTTTTGCAGGAAGAGATGCAACACCTTGTTTCGTAACTGGCGTTTTTACTGAAGAGGGAAGTAAAAACGATATAAATAAAGTACCAGCGAAGGATTTAGTCGCAATTGAAGAATGGAAAACCTTTTATGATGACCATGAGACTTACTTTAAGGTCGGAGTCTTAGAGGGTGCGTATTATGATAGTGAAGGAAATCCTACTCCAATTTTGAGAAATACTTGGAGACGAACTGAAATAGGTAAAATGGAACAAAGGAAAATTCAAGCGGAAAGAGCTGCTAAACGGAAAAAGAAATTAGAGGAAAGAAAAGCAAAAAAAGAAGCTGAAAAGGCAAAACTCAATATAGCCAAATGAATGGGATTGAAATGAGTACATACTTACTTATTAATCTGAT
>Ga0209092_10004115_pt1 | contig 12294 bp, 6 predicted proteins | sample FraStrMetagenome_FD_187446 | JGI IMG/M metagenome (GOLD analysis project Ga0209092, IMG submission 187446) | Marine eukaryotic phytoplankton communities from Arctic Ocean - Fram Strait ARC3M Metagenome (SPAdes) (version 2) | ecosystem: Environmental > Aquatic > Marine > Oceanic | place: Fram... | reverse complement strand
GGCTTTGCATGACATGATGGAACCTACATAGTCCATATCCGCCACATTAAATAACAGATTGTCCATCTCTGATATTTCTAGCAGAGCTGAATAATCTTTTATCAAGCTGGCGGAAAGAATCAATAGTAATTGTGTTCCTTTCAAAACATCGGGAAGGAATAGGTAAATCCACCAATAATGGTTGTTGCTGTTGCTGTTGCTGTTGCTGTTGCTGTTGCTGTTGTTGATGTTGATGATGTTGTTGTTGATGATGATGATGTTGTTAGTATTCTGAATAGCATCATGCTTAAGTTTTTTCCAGCAATCAGTTTAAACACCTACAGTTGTGAAGAGGTAGTGTGGATTCGTTATTTAATGGGACATTTGTAGAAATTACGAGATCAAAGCAAACATATTTGACGAAAGCGTACTTGTGATGAGTATATTTCTATGGAGAATGTTTTATTTTATTAACAAATCGGAATTATTTTGTTCCAATGGATTTAATCACTGTTTAATGAAAGAACGGTGTTTTTTTTTTGCAATTCAATGCTGGAATATTAATAGATCGCTCCTTTGCTCTTAGCATTATCTGAAAATCAACTGAACGAATTGAAGGGAAGCCCAGAATTCGTAATCATTTTTAGACTAACATTTTCCCAAATTACTTGAATCGTAAGAATCATGAATGAAGGATTAAATAGCTGCACGTGTGATATGTTTATTCTTGATTGTATTGAAATATGATGTAAGAATGCTCATAAATCGATTGTAACAAATAAATAAGTATGGGTAGATTCAACATTATAAATAATTATTGTAATGCTTCTTTTTAATTTCTTTTCAGAAGATGCTCCTTTGTCGAAAAGAATGAGTCGAACTTTTTCCTTATTTGGAACATTTATGGAACAGGATGTGATCTTCTATACACCAGTTGAATCATATCCTATTTTATTCCATTCAAAGCTACTTTTTATCCTGTTACGGTACGTCACCTATCTCACACTCAGTTCTCATGTATTTCTGAAAAAACAAAAACAACCAATGTATCCTTTCCGACTATGACTATTTGTTTGATTATTTAGTTTGTCGAATGGAAGAGGAATAATGATCTTGAGTCTTTTGAGACTTCACATATATATATCTTTTGGCAATCCTTACACGATTCTTCATAACTTGATTCCTCTTGTTTCATTTTACTTTTTAAATTCTACCTGAAATAATTTGTTCTATTCGTAACAAACCGGCAATAAAAAACTCGAAAAGCTACCATAATATGCAATGTAAACCAAACTTGTCCTAATAAATCCATCCCATCCATAGCCGAGTGACTCCCAAACGTAATCAATAACGCCGAAACAATCCATGTCGAACAATGATCCAACCATATCGTCAAGACACATTTCAATGCCGAGATATCTTCGATGTGGGCTTCTATACTATACCCTTTTGATTTCAGACTGGCCAGAATCCAAGCAATGTTTATTTATGATGGACAATCTTACGATAAAGGTACCTAAGGCAGGAGGGATGACGGTGATAGGAGTAGCCAATCCTCCTTATGGAAGATTTTTTTGATCTGAGACGGCATCTGTCAATCCTAATGATTGGGCAGTGATGGTGATGGGATGGAGCCTACTTTGAATCAGGAATTAAAACAAAATTCGATACCTCTGATGCTTCGGAATGGGATTCTGTATATGTCTATTACTCCTAACTATAAATGCTGAAAATAAATGACGTAGAGATGAATCTTGAAACACATATATTCCAACTACTATACTGAATTCGTAATTCGTCTTCTCTAATAATCCCCTTTCCAACTGGTATTCAAAATACATGAATCTAGAGTCAATCGTAACCGACCTCCTCGATATTTTGTGGAAAGAATGGGTATCAATTTGAATCCACTGCTTCACAGAGGAGCATCATCCTATGAAGAGTAATATCTTCCATTTCTATTAATCATCTTTTCACACAAGCCTACTCCAGAATGGATTGACTTTGATTATCTTGGTCCTGCATCCTAATGTCGCAACTACAATGGAGGTAATTCAATTGGAATATTGTATCTGGATGCGACCATGGATCAATCCAAGTATCAAATATATCCTGATTCATTTTAAATAGATGTATAAATTAAATAGTTTATTCTCACATTCACCACCAACAAACAGGAACAGATCATACAAAGCTTCCCAACAACACTATTTCTTTTTGAGTCCTTCTTCACGCAAGTACATGGCATTACATTTCTTTTTTTCGGGAAAAATTGTAATGGCATTGTCATGGCAAAAAAATACCCATCAGTTTCCACTCTCACAAAGTAAACATTCAAAAAAAGGAAAACATAGATGAATGATATAATAATAAAATAATTTGGGGCCGTTTATTCTCTCACATTCAACACCAACAAACAGGAACACGTCCTACAAAGCTTCCCAACAACACGATTTCTTTTTAAGTCTTTCCTTGTGCACTTGCATTGCATTACATTTCTTTTTTTCGGAAAAAAAATTGTAATGAATACACTCTCACAAAGTAAACATTCATAAAAAGGAAAACATGAATAAATGAAATGATAATAAAATAATTTGGGGCCGTTTATTTGCACATTCACCACCCAACAAACAGGAACACATCCTAAAAAACTTCCCAACAACACGATTTCTTTTTGAGTCTTTCCTTGTGCAAGTGCGTTACATCACATTTCTTTTTTTCGGAAAAAAAATTGTAATGGTACCGTTGTTGCAAAAAAATACACATCAGTTTCCACTCTCACAAAGTAAACATTCAAAAAAAGGAAAACATGGATAAATGAAATGATAATAAAGGATATAATGGGCCGTTTATTTGCACATTCACCACCCAACAAACAGGAACACATCCTAAAAAACTTCCCAACAACGTGCATCACATTTCTTTTGTAGGGAAAAAAAATTGCAATGGCAGCGTCGTTACAAACATTATCAATCAATTTCCACTCTGTAAAGAATATGTTGGGCCGTTTATTTGCACATTCGCCACCCAATCAACAGGAATACATACAAAGATTTCCAACAACATGATTTCTTAGAGTCCTATCCATTGTTAAATAACTACTAACATTTCTTTTTTTTGGTAAAAAGATTGTGATAAAGTGATTTCAACAATATCAGTACCAATCAGGTTCCACTCTCACAAAAAAAAACAATCCAAAATCCGGACATCTTTGAAACTTTCAAACACCAATAATTTGGAATTCGATCCAAAATACAAGCACGCTGTCATGGTGATCCATTCTCCCATAGACGACAAACAAATATAGACTATTATCCACCGATATATAAAAGCATACATCCAGTGGCAACTGTACATCATCCTTCATATATTCCGATGGCGGTACTGACTATCGCAATCTATCTCAATCTATCAAGGTCCAACGTGTGACGATTCGTCAGTGGAGGTCGGTGAAGAGATTCAGATGGTTTCAATGTCGTCGTTTGGGCGAGAAAGTGATTATGTATAGCGATAGGATGACGTTGTCGGTGGCGTCAACGCTGCCAACAACCTCATCATATTTCGGGAGTCAACTTGTCCATGAATTGTGACATTTTTAATTCCACTTTTTTCTTGGAAAATGGAATCTATTTCCATCAGGTTCCAGGCTCACAATAAAAAAAGGTGTACAATCCGGACATCTTTGAGAATTTTGGAACAACAATATACATGGGATCGGATCCAAAATACAAGCATACTGTCATGGTGATCCATTCTCCAATAGACGACAAAAAAAATTGACTATGATTCACCGATATGCAGAGAAGAATACATCCAGTGGCAACCGTATATCCTACTTCCTGTATTCCGATGTAGTAAGGTACTGACTATCGAAATCAAATGAGTGTATCATGGTCCAAAGTGTGACGAGTGGCAACCCTCGATCAATCTTTCTTCCTAATTCTCACGCGTCATGTATTTCCGAACGGACAGAGTGTGTGTCATTCAGAGATGACTACGAATAGAAGTTGTGAGGTAGTAGTACAGCATCCTGCGGTGAGAAACACTGCACACCCAATCAACAAGAACAAACAAACAAACAAACAAACAAACGTGTATGTGTCATAGTGCGCAGGAATTGTGACGTTCCTAGTTGATTTTGGAACAAGATCAGCCAACGAACAGGATGGCATATAGTAGGATGTAGAGGTACAAAAAGGCCCTGTAAGGTACAAAATGGGCTTCGGGATTTGGACAAACATTCTAGAGGTTCGTCACCATGCGGTCCGACAATGAATAGACAAACATTCCAGAGGTTCCTCACCATGGGGTGGTTTTTACGCAAGTGCGTGTAAATTTGTGAATCGAATATCGTACATATCTTATATATAGGCCATGAAAGTACGGTAAGTGAAGCTCCAGCGCATTGCTGTCACTACACGATAAATATACCTACTGCTACTACATATCTCGCCATCGTGAACAAGCAGTCCGGCGCATCTTTCGAAATCTCCATCGTCATACAACGTACACTACATAGGGATTGCACACGTAGGGATTTCGGTAAATTACTTCTTCTACGTTCCGCTGAAATTCGCCACCAACCATCGGAATATTCGGATACTCCCCATATACAATCGCAGAAACGTACGACGAACATCGAACATGCAACAGAAGACAAAGCAGCGAGGAAGAAGGGCTGAAATAATTTGTCTATCCAAATAATCACCATGACACGTACACGCTGTGATGAGAGTTTTTGACCAAGACGAATGGTGTTTTCTCTTTTGTTTCTTTTTTGAGTTTTTTGACGTTTTCTGTTTGGCTTTTTTATTTATTTATTTTTATTTGGATTTTTTTGGAGTTTTGGGACTTTTTTATGTTTCGTTTGGGAAAGGAAATTGCTCCTCAGTCCCGAAAAGCCCTGTCGTCACGTTTTTTGTTTGCCGTATTCAATTGAGTTAGGTAGGGGATTTCGATTTGGATCCTACTTATACCAGAGAGGACGTTGAGAGGAACCTTGAAACACATATAATCCTTTAAGTAGTTTTGGCCATCCCTCACATTCGAATTCGTAATCCGTAATAAATCCCGTTCGTACTGGGATTCAAACTAGATTTACATAGAGTCAGTCGTAACGGATCCGTTGGATTCCAATGCTTTGGTCTATGTGACGGTGCTATCTTAGACGGATTGTGTGTCACGGTGTCCTATCTACCTCCTACGTAAAACGAGATGACCGTTCCTACAATGATACGGGATGGCCCTACTTAGAGAAAGGGAGGCACATTTTGTTTGGACACACCTCGATTGGTTGAATCGTGTAAAGGAAATGAGGAATTTGCATTGTCCCATAGAAATGCTATCGTTGTGTTTAGGATTGGAGGAGTTGGAACACGACCTCTTAAAGGATATACAAAAAAAATGTTCTTTCTCTGGAGGATTATCAATTTATATTGAATAAATTCAACATTCATCCTTGTGTCATTCCTTTGAAAAAAAAAATAATTTTAACCATCACCACAAGAATAAGAATCAGAATACGAATCAGAATACCCACTACGAAATAAACGGTGCAAAATTGATCCTCTTTATTGACGCAACATCCTCCAACCACTCTATCACATCCATCCTCTCTCTTATCAATTAGATATCCATCATCCTCCTCCAACATGTCCTCCGCTGTCATATTGACCGGACGAAATCCCATACGGGCCAAACCTCCCTTGACGCGTCCACCCTCCTCCCCCATCCCTCCTCCTATTCACCACCATCGTCATCCCATCACCCCCAATGACACACGTCAAGACGCCTCACTCCTCGTAGACGACGATGGTCCTGACGATGAAATGAATCCCTCTCACAATGATACCGATGGATGCAATATGTTATCCCCCTTGTACAATCTCCAGGGCTTATGTGGTGTACGACAACGACAATCGCAGTATGAGAAAGAGGCATTGGAAGATGGATTGGACGATGGAGAATTGCCAGCCTTATCGCCACGGATAGTCTCTCCGGAAGCTAAGAGTCAAAAAGAAGAGGAGGTACGGGAGGGCAAAAAGGCCAATCGGTTTTGGTCCCAATTGGAATTGGATCTGGAGGAAGACGACGACGAGGAAGAAGAAGAAGAAATTCCGAGGAATATTGCGACTAGGTCCCCCAAATTATCCCCGAAGCGTTCACGTTCGACCATGGAATATAGGATCGACGACCATGACGAGGATGGTCCCTCCGCGCTAAACGAATTGTGCACGATGGCCCAAACCTTCTCCCACGATCTCCTCACCAGCATCTGTGGCGGTGGCGGAGGAGGAAAAACACCCACCACACAATCTTCCAAACCCTACACCAATCACATTTATGCCACCTCCCACACTCCCACTCAGGAACAAGTCGCCATTGAAGTGGAATATTTAGAAGAAGATGATGGATCGAATGGATCCTTGGAAGAAGTGGATGAATTGGAAGATGATCGGACGGCCGTGGGGAGTTTTTTGCAGTTGGATGTGACCGAAGGGGATGTTACTCGAATGGCCACCCGGGCGAAATCTCCGACCAGAGTGGTGATTACGAATTTGCCAAATGATTTGGAGCAGCGAGAACGGGAGATTAAGGTGAAGGAGGTTGTGGCTCCACCACCCTCCCATTTGAATAGTGATCCTGTGGATGATGAAGTAGAGGAGGAGGAGGAAGATGAGGAAGACGACTATGATCCTCACCATTTGGAACTCCACCCCGTCGTCCTTCCCGAAACAGCCTCCGTCTCCTCTTCCATCTCCCAAACATCCCGCAATTCCATGCTTTCGAATTTTAGCCGCGCCTCCAAAAAATCCTTTCGTCGTCAATTCTCCAAATCCAAACCTTCCACCCACTCTCCTCCCTCCCATCACTCCGAGGAAGGATCAGCGCAAGAATTGGCCTTGCCCAATTGGTCACCCTCCAAACAAGAGCAATACGATCAATTTCGAGAACAGGGACATCCTCCTTCCGAAGCCTTACTCTTGGTCAATGAGAACGAGAATGATCCTCACAGAGGGGAAGTGAGTGATTTGGAAACGTCCGATGTGGAAGACTCCACATCTCGATTGTCAAGGAAGAAGCGAACACGATCGGTGAGTGGCACTACCAGTGATACGGGATCCGTCTCCTCGTCCACCTCCAGTATTTCCTCCAAATTGAAAAACTTTCTGAAAGCCAAGAAACAATCGAAAATACATCGGACAAAGGAGGATTCCAAGACATATCAACCTTCGTATTCCTCCTCATCCTCCTCCTCCTCCTCGGAAGGAGCCGTGGAACCAATAGCCATATCCCAAACACAAAGTATGACAAACCGTCCCTCCCGCAAAAGTATATCTCCCAGTGGACGAAATCGATTTTTGAAATCCTTTCAACGTCGTTCCCAATCCCGTTCGCAATCTCGCACACGAGTTAACTCTCCCAACTCCTCTCATAACCCCACACGTCCCCAATCGGCCGATCCCCGCGCTCGTCACGACCATTCTTCCTCCTCCACTACTCCTCGGCCGATCCCCGTGCTCGTCACGACCATTCGTCTCCCTCCACCACTCCCCAGTCCTCCACACTGATTGCCAAGCGAAGTGCCTCCGCTCCCCGAGGTGGTCGACAACCACGATCCCGCAAAGCTTCCTTATTATCGTCAAGATCACGACCGATTCCCGGAATCGATGATTTGTTGCAATCCTCGTTATCGTGGGATCTTCCATCTCCCCCACCGGAGGACGATTCGGACGATGATTGATTCGATTTTTGAGGATTTGGAATCGTCTCGCAGGGACGATGGGATAGAGGCCGATGTGACCATGGAAATCAGTAATACCACCTCACAGAATGCGAATGCGACGAAGGGTCCAACCACCACCTCCTCCATCGATGACTTGTTGGGAGCCGATGTTGTTCCTCCTGCCTTCACCCCCGTGGCTCCGCCCACACCCGAGAGAGCCTCTTCGGAACCGACCGACGATCGATCGGTGGAAGCATCGACGACGATCTCCACGTCGCGGGGAGCGGCGTTGCGACGACGACGGTTGGCCACGCGGGAGAGGGCGACTACTTCTTCCACACCGTCCATGGTGGAACAGCACCGAGCGTCGGAGACCAGTGAGGAGGGTCCGGAGGAGGAGAGTTCCTCGTCGTTATTGTCCTTGTCGAATGAAACACCAAAGGATCAATTATGGCAAATGAATAAAAGTCTTTCTCCGATTCCTGTCCGGACCAGTTACCAAGAAGACGACGAAGAGGAGGAGGAGGAAGACGATAGGGCGGAACACTCTGTGGAAGAGACGGACGATACACCCTATGTCTCTGTCGATTTAGATGAACGGTCTTTGTTGTCGTATGGAAGTATTTCGGTAGCCTCCCCTCGCAAACAAGACAATCCTCCCAGTCCCAGTCATGACACTGTGTCCTCCCCGTTCAGTGATTATAACGACGATGCTACCTTGGCCACGACGCAATCCATGGGTCTGACGGCAAGAGACCGGCGCATGGAACGAGCGAAACATCGCAATCCTTGGTTACGAGACTCTCATGCTTCCTCGGAGGTCCTTCCTCCGGTATCGTCCAGCAGCGAGGAGGAGGAGAAACCCTCCCTTTTGCATTCGAATTCCAATGGGAAGACTGCCATGCCCATCTCCAATCTTCGGAACCAACCTCGGTCCCCCAACGTCTCCTTGGGAACCTACCTTGATACGGACAAACATACCCATACCCAAAAATATGGAATCGATTCCGAAACCATGTCAGTGGCGGAGACCCTGGGAGCACGATCCGTACTTACCACGGCGACCGATGCGACATGGAAACGACGGAATGGAACGTCCAAAGATCGATTGGCCCAAGTGCATCAACGAAAATCTCACGAAGGACAAACGCAGGGATGGTTGGAATCGATGAAACAAGCAGCCTCCGATGGAAAAGTTCCCTATCATACGTGGGATCCTGTGCAAGGGTGGGTCGTGATACCCGGAATGGAAGAACGAGTGAAAGATACGCAGTCTCCGAAGGACGTGGAGCCGAGAACGATGGAGGTGAGGATGGAGGCGGAGAGCTTGATGGAAGGTGATGAGGAGAGTGCGTCGTCGGCGGAGGGGGAGGATCCCACGGACAATGTCAAACAATCTCTCTTATCGAAAGAGAAAATCAAATCGGACGGTACGAAACACAAACCATTATTACGTCTTGCCAGAGCAACATCGAAACAGGGGAACGAAACACACCAACTGCAACCGTTGATCTCCCAACGGCCCGACGTCCACCCAGAATCCATGTCTCTTCCCGCACCCTCCCATGACTCTCCCATCATCGCACCTGCGAAGGACGCCCCCAGTCTACCATCTCCCACATCGAACGACACGACCGAATCGATCTCTCCCATACCCCAAAAGAAATTATTTGATCCTGAAATCCTCAAACTTCATCAGAATCCAAGAGATCGAAATCGAACGAGGAACCATCGGCGAAAGAATTTTGACGATGCCAGTAGTGTGATCAGTGAGGACACGGAACATCGGTTGCAACAATGTTCGTCCGTGATAAGGAATGGACCTGGATCGAATTTGGCCCCCACGAAGAAGATGTCTGCAAAAATGAATCCATCTCCTCAGAGTGTCATTCCATTGGACGAGAGTGGAAATTCCTCGAACGAAGTGAATCAAAGTACGAAGATGCTCTTTGATACCTATTTTTCACATTCAGGAGATGAGACAGGAGACTCCAAGGATGACAGTCAAGCGTTGAGTGGGGAAGAGAGTGAGGAGGTGACGGAGATGGAGGAGAAATTATCGACCGTCACAACGACAGTGGAAGTTGTCAAACAAAAGATCTCTGTCGAAGAAAGTCGTCTATTTGCATCCTCTCCGACGAAATCAAGTACATCCAACGAACGTTGGGAGAAATCTTCGTCACAACCATCTCCTACGAGGGGTCATCGCTCCGATGTATCCGATGTGCATGGGAGAGGTATGTCACGTCTTGCCACGATAAAATCGGCAAGAGTCAGTCAGCAACAACATTCCCAAACGAGTGATGGGTCGTCGGATTCTGAGGCCTCCGATACCAAATTCTTGCAATCGAGGTTAGAGGCTATCAAGAAAATGAGATCGGATATGAAGAATGATTCCGATCGGTCGGATTTGAAACAACGCATCCATCGGCTGAAAACAGCTCCTTCTATGGATTCGGAGACTAGTAGTTCTGTCTTGGAGGTAAATGAGAGGAAGAAACCCAATACGAAACGTTCCGTCCCTACGAATTCCGAAACATCGGGAAGATCAGCTATCACATTGAAACCCTCTATCTCTGACACCAAGTTGAAAGAATCGCAACTGCGAAGAGAACGAACATCGAAACAAGATGTCTTCCGATCCAAACCTATCTCGAGAAATGCTTCTCGTTTGTCGTCCGAATCCAAATCGGACATTGGAGCTCGTTCCAGTGCGACGAGTGCTGTTTCCTCTCTTATTAGTAAATATAACTCCGGAAGTAAGAAGGTTCCAGAGAAAAAAAGGACTCCACGCCGGGCAAGTAGTACTGGAAGATCCGACGTCAGTGTCGAGGAGGAGGGTCTATTCTTGGATGCTTTGGCGAGGACATATACGGATGATGAGGATTATCGAAGTGATGTCATTGCCAGACCAGTGCCTGATCGAAAGGAACCCACCATTTCCGAAAAAGTAGAACTTGGTAATAATCTTGTGTTTGAACAAGCGCATCATACGGTTGATACCCATTCGGACAGAGATTTTTCGTCCGATGTTTATAGTTCCCAACGACAACTATCCCGTCAAACCTCAGAAGTTACGGAATCCAGATTTTCAGAAGTGGAATCGGATACCGGAGCGGGTGCCTGTACAGGAGGATTTTTCTCACGCATGGCCGCCTGCAATGCGGGGCCATCTATAGGTACGAGTGATCTCCCATTATCTCATTTGGCGTTCATGATGAAAGGATCCAAGCAAAGTTCTATGGAGTCTGTCACAGTGAAAGAACAAGAAGAGGAGGACTATCCAGCCCCACCGACTCCAGTCGTCCATCGCACCAGGGGTACGTCTCCCGAAAGTTCCATTACTTTCAAAAAATCACTGAATGTTAGAAAACCGCCACGGAGTGAAACTTCTAAATCCATCACATCTCCACACTATTTAGAAACTATAGCGAAGAAAGCTGCTGCATCGGGTTTCAAGAATGTGAGAAACAGACCAGCGAAGGATGCTGAATCTTCGTCACAAGTATCGCAAACATCTTCCAGATCGTCAAGTTCGGAAGCATGGCAATCCTTCATGGCCAAAAAGAAATTGGGAGGAATTGATACACCGAAAGTAGCAGAGCAATATGCCGCTGGGAAAGTAGAAGAAATGATGTCCGCAATGTCGAAAAGCACAAGTGATGTTGGGAAGAAGAAAACAGCTAGTGATATCATAGAATCTCTGTCAAATGCAGGAAGTTCCAACATTACATCGAAGGATGCGCAACGATTTTTGGTACAGAGGGATCGAAAATCCATGAAACAAGCAATCCGGTCCCGGTCAGCCTCCAAAGCTAGACCAGAATATGCCGAAGCTGCTGAAAAATTAGCGGCAGCAAGAGTGGAAGCAATGATGTCGGCATTATCAGGTTCAGGTACAAAGAGAGGAAGTGAAATATAGAGAATATACTTTCGTGACGCACTGACGAATTCAATTTAAAAGAGATATGTGAGAACTTGTTTATGTACATGATAAAATTTAATAAAGGAATAAGTTTGTATTTTTTAGTTTTGAAGTTATAAAACATTGATGTAGTTTCCTCAACAAACACAATTTATGATCATATCAATAGTAGCATAATTAATTCATTCACATGCTCAAGTTCAAATACGATTATCCTTAAAAGAAAAATTCATCGTCCAAGATATCCCTTATGACCCGATTTGATCGCAAAAGTCAATTTAAGACAATTAATGAGAGATAATTTTAATTATTCAAAAGCACTCTGTATATCAATTTACAATTCTTGTCACATGCCTTCGAGGTTACTTGTCCACTTTGAAAGTTAAAAGGTACTTTAACTTTGTCGTTTTATTCTAATTCTATTTTCAAACAGCAGAGCACCTTGTCACGCTAAATTTATTTTTTCTAAAAACATATTTCCTTTTGATCTCAACTAGACCCTATTTAATCATACATTCAGATAAAATAAGCTTAAATGATGAAAAAGTGACTGGTTGAACAAATGGCCTTTCAACTTGTCAACACAAACATGAGCCTCAAACATATGTTTGTGTAGACGTAGTACAATTACATATAATGTATGTGCTGATCATCCTATCTTTTA
>Ga0209092_10004113_pt1 | contig 12296 bp, 8 predicted proteins | sample FraStrMetagenome_FD_187446 | JGI IMG/M metagenome (GOLD analysis project Ga0209092, IMG submission 187446) | Marine eukaryotic phytoplankton communities from Arctic Ocean - Fram Strait ARC3M Metagenome (SPAdes) (version 2) | ecosystem: Environmental > Aquatic > Marine > Oceanic | place: Fram... | reverse complement strand
CGCTCGTAGTTCCTTCTCTTGGAGAAATATATCTTGTTTCCCACAAGTAGAAGTGGAATGCGGCCCAAGGACCATTATGCATATAACACGGACGATAGAGGAACTCAGCAAAGGCAATACGCTTGAAGCTTGTATGGAGAAGGCTTCCATGTTACATGAAAATTCGACTGGCTACTCTGCATTGTCAATACGGGAATCAGCAGCGGATATCATCGGAAGATACGAAAGTAGTATGTGGACTAATCCGGTACGAACTGGAAGAGTGCAAGAAACTCAAGAACCAGGGGGGGTATCAAAGCAAACCAAGCGGAGAAAACGACGACGACGGAATAAATTGATGGACGTATCTGAAGACAAAGCTTTTCCATAATAAATACGCTCTTCGATTAACAAAAAATCACACGTCAGATTAGGGAATGGTCCATCTCCCCACCGCTCATTTTTCCTTTTTTTTCACGTCATCCTCTCTCTCTTTTTATTTTTTCGTTTTTTTTTTTTTTTTTTTTTTTTTTTTTTTTTTTCGCTCTGTCACTGGTATACACATCCTTCGGAGTATGCGGGGTAAGTATAGAAAATCATCTAGGAGTCCAAAAAATTGCATTTATGTAATATTTAACCGATACCCCTATCTTCTTAGATAGGTAAGATATTTTCTTGCGGAGAAGTGAAGTTGTGGAGTCTGTCCTAGTACATCGCCAATTTTAAAACACTATAAATATACCATTACAAACAAACAAACGGTACCGTACATTTGAAAATTATGTGAGAATTTCTATTTGCATGAAAAGGTTTTTTATTAACATGAAAACCAATTATTAAATTTTTATTTATTTCTGCAACATGAGACCATACAACTACTGAGGAATAAAAACAGACCAAAAGTCCCTTCAGTAACAATCGTTCGCAATGAACAAGGCCATGAAAAAAATATTGCGTATCTTCTAGAAAAAAAAGCACAATTTGCCTCATGAAATATTTTTCTTTTTGAAAACACAGTGATTCAATGGTGTTGCTATACTCTCTACAGTCTACGATAAAAAGTCATTCTTTATTTTAAATGAAGTTAAGGGCAAGAAAGCATTTAGTTCTGAAATGAATGATATTTCGAATAATAAATATAGGTCATAGAGTTTTGCAATGTTTGAGGGGATCCGAGTGAAGAAGAAAAAACAGTTTTATTGAATGAAATTTAATTTCATAAGCCCTTAAGTACGGAAAAGGGTTCTCATTGAGGTTTTGTTACAGCAGAGAAAAAATGAATATCTAAAATACCGCATGCAAATATTCATGAAACAGAATGTGTCGAGATTGACGTACTACGTAGAATAACTATTGCAACGAATATGTAGAGAAAAATATATTATCGTCATCGAAGAAAGATATTCGACACCTATTTCATGACTTCCTCCAATAGGAATATAAGTTCCTTTGCTTTCTACGAAAAAGTTCAGTTTTGAAAGAGAATCATTGCAACTCCGAGAGGCTTAAGCATCATCCAACTTCAATTCTCAAATCATTTTCAGTAACTTTTTTAATCAAAAATGACATTCTTTCCTTTACATAATGTCAGAAATCAATGATACTATTTTTTTAATTAATAGGTTTTTATCGAGTATGGGAGAAGGGTATCTTTTCATCGTTTAAGTAATACTGCTGAAATTGAAAGTAGTACGACTATTAAACTTTTATGCATCCCACACTTAGAACAAAATTCACATATACAATAATTTAAATAGAGCGATTCTTGAAAATAAAGTATCGATATGGATACCTTATGTGGTTCATTTGACGCCATCCAAAATCATAACTGAAACACCAAAACTTGTTCAACTAAATTCATCTGCTGCTGTGGTCATTTTCGATTGGTACACTTTTTTGATTTTTGATTAAGAACTGTATTCCTTTGTAGCAAAAGATCAAAAGACCAAAAGTTTATCAGCAACATGGCTGTGACAGCAGTAGAAGAAGAAAACCTGGAAGACTTCTCCTTAAATGGGGGCGCCGAAGAAAAATCCGAAGAAAAAAATGCAGAGCGAAAAACTGTTTCATTTCGCACTACTATGTCATCATCTACAAGCAACAGCTACAAAAATGAAATGCGTCAGACACGAATGAAAGCTATACGTTTTCAAAAAAGCTCTCGCAATAGAATTTTATCCCGGAAATTATCTGTTGTAGTGAATAAGTTGAGTAGTAGTGGTAATCCTATAATATTGAAAGAAGATTCATTGGATTTTACAAGATCAAAAATTCAGGGAGGAGGGATTCTTGCCGCGAAAGCTGACATCGAATTGGATGAATCCGTGTTTGCAGAAGGATGCAAGGTATTATTGGCTTGTGCAAGAGGCGATCTCTTGATGGTAGAACGACTATTGAAGGAGAATCCAAATCACAAAAATTTCCGTGACTATGATCGGCGCACTGCCATGCATATAGCTGCTTCGGAGGGATATTTAGCCATTGTTGAGTACTTGGTAAAGAAAGGTGCTAAAATCAATAGATCAGATCGATGGGGCGGAAGTCCTTTAGATGACGCTCATCGACATCAACATCTTGTGATTGTGGAATATTTAAGAAAGCATGGTGGAAGCACTGGATCTGCAGATCAGACCACATATCTTTTCGATGCTGTTGCAGATGGGGACTCTGAAGAAGTCGCCATGTTGATTGATGATGGAAACGTGGATTTAAATGAAGGAGATTACGACAAGCGCAGGCCTTTACATGTCGCAAGTAGCAATGGTGATTTTCGGACTACAAAAGTTCTTGTCAATGGTGGTGCCAAGATCAATGTTAGAGATAGATGGGGATCTACACCTTTGGATGAAGCCATCCGATCAAATTCTAATGAACTCATAAAATTTCTGAAAGAAAGAGGAGCAATATCGGGAGGTTCGAGTCATATGCTTTTGACAAAAATGTCGTCAATTGGTGATGCCTCCACACGTGACCTTAATTTATCCATTGATATTTCTGAAGTTGAAATGATTGAACGAATTGGAGCAGGGGCGTAAGTAGCAATGTGTGTCTTTACGTCGAAATGTTGCGCAACCATTTAACAACTTGATATTGATTGGATTGTAGATTTGGAGAAATATACAAATGTCGCTGGAAAGGAACTCTCGTTGCAGCAAAATGTATCAAAAGTGCTAAAATACAGAAAGAATGGCTCAAAAAGTATACAAATACAAACCTTGAAGAAGATCCCGTGGAAGACATGACCATAAGTCAAAGCGATAGGGATCTTGCTCTAGAAGACTTTCGTCAAGAGACAGCAATTTTAAGCAAGCTACGGTGAGTTAGATTAAATTTTTTTCTGGTCCTTATGTAAATCATTCGATGATTTTAGTAATCCCCATCATTTTTTTCTTCATGTTATAGGCATCCAAATATTTGTATGCTTTTGGCGTTTACAACCACTCAAGATCATGAAGTTATGATTTCTGAATTAATGAAATGCTCTCTTTTGGATGTTTTTAAAGCAAATTTTGAGCAGAAAGGTCAATTATCTAAACGAACTCAGTTAATATACTGTAGCCAACTTGCGAAAGGAATGAATTATCTCCATACATTTAAGCAACCAATCATTCATCGGGATCTCAAACCTGCCAATCTTCTCGTGGATTACTCAGGTACCCTAAAAATAACAGATTTTGGTTTGGCAAAAGTTCGTCCGAATCCAAATCAAGAGGCTGCATCTGAAACTGACAAATTTCTCATGACAGGTGAAACTGGAAGTTACCGTTTCATGGCTCCTGAGGTGTTTCGACATGAACAATATACAGAGACTGTTGATGTGTATTCCTTCGCAATGATTGTTTACTACATATTTAGAGGTGTCCCCCCTTGGCCTTATTGGAGTGGTTTCAAAGCCGTGAATGCGGCCTCATTCGATGGAAGTAGACCAGAAATTCCAAGAGAATGGCATGCTCAAATAAGTACCTTGTTACAGATGTGTTGGGATGAGAATATGAAGGGCCGACCATCTTTTGCGACTATCATTGACCATCTACATGTATATAGTAAAGAAACGTTTGGGATTGACTGCGATGCCCTCTCACTACAGCCAGAAAATCCCTCTCCTTCTTGTTGCGTAATCTCTTAGGATGACTAAATTTATATAATCGTTTTCGTATTATTTGTAATTCAAAAGTGTTTGTTACATCATCCTTTTTGAAAATGTGATTCCAAAAAGGGTGGTGTCTTGAAATTGTTTACGATTATTAATAGAATAAATAGTAAATATAAAATGAAGGGCTTTTGATGAATCATGTACAATTACATGCGTTAGAATTATACTTCTTTTCCTTAAATACTAACAACGTGACACCTTCATAGACCATATCGTGATTGTGTAGTGAAGCAATGAAATTTTTTATGAAGGTGTAAAGCATTGGTAAATATAAGGAATGGCTGTGCTACATAAAAGAATCCACTTTCATGAAAATGGATAGTCTACTGATCTTCTTTAGAGCAATTAGATTTACGTCCTCCACTTTATTGCAAGTTCTCGAGTGAAAATATTGAATTAATATTCTTTCAGATTAGCCAATCATAATCATGGCATTTGAAACTTATATTGGTATATTTTACATCAGTAATATTTGGTTGACAAACTGTATTGTATCAAAACATGTGGCTCGTATTTTGGAAATCGCTCCGCAAGTTTCTTGGCTCGTGCTACTCTAAGCCGTCTAGTGTATTTATTAATGCCAAGATTTTCACTATTGCTCCTGATAAGCAAAAGTTAGAAGAGTGAAAAGGTGTTTCAATAAGTTGTCCTTGATTAAGTCAGTAAGTTATTGTAATACATGACGAAAATAAAGCTTACCTTGCAAATTGGAGGCACAATATAAAGAATGAAATCTGACCCAAGGGTGGTTCCATCCAGTTCCAAGACCATGAACCAACTTCAAGAAAAGTTTGAATTTCTTCTGCTGATGGCACTTCTGCGGTCACAAAACGTTCATTGAACCAAGATACAGAAGGCTCGTGAAAGACAAGAGGAAAAGAGGCCAGGCCAGCTGTTACCGCAACAGCTATTCCAATGCCGTGAGGGATAGTCTCAAAAAACATTCCTTCACGATTAGCTTTTGCAATTGTACGAACAATTTCTTCGGCTTCGGAATATTCAATAGCATCTTCCCTATTATTTTTGTATATAACCGTTAGACAAACGTGAACGATAGCAGAAAAAAATGTTTCTAAGCTTCATCCCTAATTCCACGGATAAATTAAAAGTGCATGCACTATATTTACCTCATAATATGGCGTTTCATCAATTCTTCACACGCTTCTTCGACTTCCAACGCAGTCAAAACTGCGAGTGAGTCATTGCTCATATCATTGAAACGACATGGAAGATGTAGCCCCTTGTCAACATAGGGGTGTTTTGGTAGAGTTCGTTGAGAATCACCTCTCTCATCGATCAATTTATTGCTCGTAGAAACTGGGCGCTTTGTTGAAATTCTAGTGTAAAAGTTGGAACCGAATGCTACCCGACGCTGCACACGGGAACATGACTTGATGGCGATCATCCTTCACTTTTATCGGACTTCAAGATAGAGATCTAATAATATAATAGGTAATTGCAGTTAATAATGTCAATAATAACATTTTCCGCCCCGCATTGAAATAACTCATTTGCATAGTAGGATTTTATGTATAAATTAGTATGTTACATATTAGGACGTAAATAAATTATTTCGCAACAAGTTAAATTTAATCGGGACAAAATAAGAAACAGGGGCCGAAAGCGATACATTTTTGATAAAGCGGAAAAAAAGACCAAATTAGCCGATACATTTTTGGAGCGGAGATGGAGTTGGAAAGCGCAATTTGCATATGAGTAAAAGTGCGATGTCATATTAGTAAAAGTGTGATGTCATATGAGTAAAAGTGATATGTTGGTAAAGATCAAAAAATGCAAGGATTTTCCACGTACCTAAAATTATATGGAAATCCTCAAATTCAGATGCAATATTGTTTTAGAACAACTAATGTTCGATGAGCACGGCGTAAGTTAGTTAGTTAGTTAGTTCTAGAATATTTTTTAGACAGGGTACCCTATTTTGAAGGCCTACGCGAGGGTAGAATAGCCGGTTTTCCCTCAGAACATATTAGTATATACCGTTACATATGTAAAAACATCGACCTTCACTAAGACTACTCAGACTCCCAAAGGAGCTTTTCTTCCAGACTACAGGTGATATATACTAAATGTGTTGATAATAAAAATATGCCTAAAAAAAACCCGCCAAAACTACCCCTTCTCAACAGAAAGCTTCCCCTCTTTCCTAACCACAAATCACTGAATGATGTCCCCGATGTCTCCATCCAGCCCAGTCATTTCTTCATGTGGAAAATTTGAAACGTCCTAAATCGTAGCCAGGTGTAAGTTAGCCTACCGTGCAGTTCGTTTTGTAATCTCTGCCTGAAGTCGCCTAATCTTTCGTACCTTCTCACTGATCCTGCCTTTATATTTCCTTTTTGGGTTCTTTGGTAAATCAGAACGGGAATCGCTGCTAGCCGCTTGTGAAAAAAGAGCACTTAGATCATTCCAACACGATTTATCATTGAGAATGAGTTTCGAGCAGATATTCCTAATTTTTTCCACCTTATGCTCTCTAGCTTTACCCGAACCTAAGCTTAATAAACTTGTCCAATTCTCCGGACCGTCCTCATCCATGAATTTCCAACACGCCATCATGCCCCCGAATAAAGTGTGGATTCCATCCTCAGCTCTGGCATTTCGATTCATGTTTACAAGATTCCAAGATATTTGATCTTCCTTACCAAACAGCTTCTCTACGTTAACTCTTATTTGGGGTAGAGCTTCCGAGCGTGTCGTTCCTGTAAAGAAAAAATGCCAACCTTTGATTTTCTTCCGTCTTTTGTGGATGTACATGAAAGACCAATTGCATTTAAGATGATTTCCTATGAATAATGGTAAGAAATAAAGCCCGTCAATTCGTTCTTTTGCTAAGTTTGCATCAAATGTATTGGCAATTCTATTCCAATTATCCTGACTGTCCGTGCTTGTTCCTATAATATCCGCCACATTGGCACAGGAGATAAATGTTCTTCTGTTGGTGAAATTCCGCAGTTTCATCGTAGCTATTTCCATGATAATGCATGATAGAGGTTGGCCCTGTATTTTGATGAGTTGAGCGGCTTCTTCTGCCGTGTACCCTTGTACATTATGTAATCCTAGACCGTTCGTGATTTTCGAGGTAAATCTCCTTTGCAAATTAGACTTCTTTGGATCTTTTCCGTTTGTATTTACAGTACTAATCTTCTCATTCTTATTTATATGTTTCATAAGAAGATCTTGTACGAGTAAAATCCCCCGTGTTGCGCCAAAAATAATCAATCTCTCCGAGAGTATTTCCCCTTCCGGCAAGGCGAAGCCTTCCGTGTGTTCGCATGAAGAAGAGGGCTTAGATATATTAGAAAGTTTCAACGTATTAAAGGATGTATCCTCCTCAAGATTCTCCAAATCATGGGCTAACAAGTCAAAAATAAGTAGTTTTCTTGACCAGTTTCCCCCGATAACGCCTTCCATACCAAACACTTTCGCTGTGAGTAGCATGGCTTGTTTGTCATTGATCGAGACCGACCCATCTACGACCTTACTCCTTCTTGCCCCAAAACCTCCTTTTTGCACCACCCTCTGGAATATTCTCGGCCAGTTACTTTTGCTCAAAGATTGACTGTCGGGGAATTTCAGATTGAGAAGGGTTAGAACATCATCCGGCACCGACTCATCCTGAATGGCTCCTCTACAAAAAGCCAGACATTTTCTTAATGCTGTCCCTATTCTCCCACAACGTTCGCATACAGATCTGCCGCTTGCAATCCAGTATGGATTGTGGTTTTCCATTACATTCCAGAAGTTCCTAGAATTCCCACACGTAAGACCCTGACACAAGGATGGTCTTGCCCAAAGTTGAGTAACATTGTATTGGTTGATCGTATCACAACTTGCCCCCTTCTGATTCAAATGATTGTCTGGAGGGGGAGGGCACTGCTTTTTCAATTTCTTGAGTTCCTCTCGTCTATTTTTTAATTTCCTGATGTTCAGATCATACTTTTTCCTAAATGTTTTTTCCACTTCTTTCGAAATGCCCCCAACAATTCTGTGAAGACCGATAAATTTGCCCTTTGCCAACTCCTTTGTATCATTCCAAACCTTCGATAAGGTATTCTCCATGCACTTTTTTGTATTTGCATCGATTGTGTTGCTACATGACTGATGAATGAGTTTATCTACCAGGTTGTCTAATTTTGTTGGGATGATTCCCATATGGATGCAATCAACAATTCCAAGGTGTTTAACTTCCAATTCTCCATCTCCCAACGCAGTACCAAATCCAAAAATGTGGAGTAGGATGAATTTATTAGATTTCCTGCTGTCCTCCACACTATCTAGCTGAAATAGATCTAGCCAGGCGTCTATGGTAAGATAATTTTTGGTGCAAATTTCATTTATGCTTAATCTTCCAGCATGAGAATCTCTGAGATTCAACAGCGTATTGTTTATTTCTTTGAGGAAAGAGCTGATGTTCCCTGACCCTAATCGGATGTTATCCAAAAGTGTCCATAACGACTCCTCTATGAGTTGAATCATGCCTCTCCTGAAACCCGCAATGGATAGATTACCACAGAAAAAATCCAAATGCCTCCTATTTCCTTTAAGGTTTTTCCCCAGTGAATGCCTTAACTCCGCAGGCATTGTGGTTTGTTTAAGACATAATCTACATAATAATAAATTGGGATCTTTTTTGATTAACGTAGCTAGTGTTTAAAAACGATTCCTCTACTGCAACCTTAGTATCCTTAGTGTCTTCCATCCCAATACATTTATCTTCCATGATCCAGCCAATTCTAATAGCTGAGTTCAGATACATGCATCGGGTGTGCGTGTTTGACTTCCCCGAAAGTGCCCTTTTCCAGCCTCTGCTATTGTTAATTTCCTCCGGGTCAGCAGAGCTAAATTCAATGATCCGTGGAAGAAGCCCCTGAACTTCTTTCTCTTTCCATCTCTTTAATCGTTCTAACTCCAATTTTCTCCTTATAAATCCAATGGTGTTTTTATCGATCGCTTTTTTGTCCCAAGTGATAAAAAATTTTAAATTAGAATGTGGAAGAAGCAAGTTGTAAGATGTTTCCTCGGGGAATCCTTCTATATCTGCCAGATTGCATATCATGGCTTCTTCCGCTGCTTTGTCAGCGTAGTGGTTCACATTCGTGAGGGCCAAGTTGGGAATAATTTTTGCGTATCTGGGTGTGGACGCTTGTGATACTCCTTTAGATTCTTCCAGCTGATGCGAATCCACCTTGATGATACATCGGTGGATATTGTCGTCAAAGTATTCAGCACTCCATTTCTTTTCAGTTTTGGAATTGGACGCGTCCGAATCCGATTTTTCTGTGTGTCCTATCCAGTTTCTTGCAACATCAATGAACCTTTTATTTCTTATTCGTAATTCTCGATGAAACGGATTATCCACCTCCTCTTCCAAGTTAATCCTTGACCAACGATGAATAGCGTTCTCCATTCTGCTGAGAACCGATTTTCCTAATCCGTTCATCATTTCCTGAATGTAATGCCTATCGGTGAGTTCTTCAAAGTCTCTGATTTCCAGGATTCTATTTCTCACAGCAGAACTGTCCATAACAACACAACGCGGTATAGCTGGATCAAAAATTTCCTCCTGCATACAAAAAGCCACCGCCTCGCCATGTCCGATATCCGAGGTCTCTGCACCATAATTTTTTGGTAAAATCATATTTCTTGCCAAAATGGGGATTGTAGGTCTGTTTTCCCATTCTCTTGACTCAATGGACTCATGTTCTTTAATGTCTAGTAGACAGACTACCATAGCTGCAGTTGTTTTATGTTTCCGGAAATTAACCGCCAGGTTGTTAGCCGAGGTATGCCCCCCATCTGTTGCTATGATAATTGGACTCTTCGATTTAATGATTAAGTTGATCGCATGGTTATATTCAATGCTAGAGGCTACTCGCATGGGTCTGGATAGCTCAATGTGCTCTGCCCTTATAATTACCTCCTTTTTCACTAGGTTCCAACAATCCTCTACCGAAAGAGTATCCTTATTTTCAAAGTGACTTTCGCTCACTTTTTGAAAACATAAATGAGAATTCTATACTGCCTTCTTGTCGAGAAAAAAGTTAGTATGATAAGGATTGAAAATCCATTCCAGATACCAATAGCTACCTATCATATCCATTTTCCTTTCTTGAATGCATTCATTCCACCACAGACAAATTTTTCCTCTGTTTGATTTTTTATCTTGGGTCTTAGCGTCAGGACAGGATCTAAATAGCTTTACAATGCGATTTGCTTTTTCAAAAAGATCGCCATCCAAACACAGACTGATGAGCTCGTCCATGCCGTCTTTCATGGAATGATTGCTTCCAGCATGAAAATCATCGCATCCAATGGAGGAACCACCTTTGTGAATTTCCAATTTCCTAACCAGGTAATTTGTAATTCCATCATCCGTATCTCTTACGTGTATACCCAATCTTGCTAGTTTATAGATCGCTTTTCTTATAAAGTTGACACTAATCTTTGGAATATCTTTATTTCTCATAGCGTCTACCCTGCCCCTAGCAACCATCGCATCCATTAGTCTTCCATTTAGGATTACTTCTAATTCTCTGATGTTAGCCTCTATATCGGCATCGACTAAAGATTTGATTTCGTGACCCAAATTTTTTCTTGATAAGTATAGGCTATATCTTGCGTCGTTTCTTGAAAAACCTTTCTTTTTGCCTATATGGTCAAGGATAAAGTTATCACATTTAGCTAAATCTGTATGATCATAATTGAATTGAAGAGGGGCGAAAGAGATCATTGGAACTACCAGGGAATTCACGCAATATTTTTGGGGCATTTCCTTCATCATATTGATTTTTATTTCTTTGACTCTGTCCCTTACTTTCCCTAATTGTTTCTGTGCAGAACTACTAGTGTCTCCATTTAGCTTAGAAGTGAGTCCTAAATGTTTGCCGTTTTCTAATTTTGAAAGAGAGTTGATCTTTTTTATTTCTTCTTTAGAAATTTTTTCTTCATATAGTTGATTTAGGATTTCATCTTTAACGTGGCATCTTACTGGCATAGATTCCTTTATTGGGTCGTCCTTATTATAGTTCCAGGCTATGCTATCGAATTTTGGAAGATTTGCAATAGATTGTAGTTTTAAATTATAAAAGCTAATGTCACTTTTGCAACCTTTCTTCCTATTTTTAATACAATCGACAAATCCCCAGATTGCTTAATAAATTGTTTGACAGCTTTAATTAGATCAATGTCCTCTACAAGCGTAATGATTCTGGTGTTGTCATCGCTATACCCGATCCTGTATAATTTTAATTTGCCGTCTCTGGCGTCGTATGAATAAAAATAGTATACATATTCCTTGCCCAGACTGTCTTTCATACATTCCTCAAGTATACATTGCCAGATGTCGTGTTTAAATTTTATGACCAAGTTTGCGCAGCGAGGAGAATCTGGATTCCCTTGCTTGAGACCACAAATATATTTCGCTTTTACAGAACCTTTATCCGTAATGATCTCGACATCTTTTTCCCCGAAGCAGGAAGCTTTCAGTTCAAGCCAACCCTGTATCAGAAAACCGTTGACTCTGTGTGCGGAAAGAGTTACCTCCGGGGCTATCATGTCAAAAAGGGCTCTTCGTCCTCATCCAGCTGACAAGTGGGAATTCCACATTCCATACAATCTTCTCGAAAGCCTAACTCCGTGCCTACTAACATTTGGCAGCCCATGCCCGGTCTGTAAGCGCTTAGACCTTCGTGCAAAACCTTTGCTTTTTCCATTGCTTTAGACATAAGATCCGCCATGATATCACATATAAAACAATAAATATCGTTGCACAACGAGATCGGTCTTGTTTCATTGGGTCTTCCTGGTTTCGGGATAGGAAATCTTTCGATGGATTTTAAGCAATTTGGCATATACCTAATTAGAAAAATGAGATTAATTATGCTTAGTAGGCATTTCTGCCAACATATATGGAATCTACCAATGACTGCCATATGAAAACCCTGGTGTCTCGCTTTTCCCGGTATCGATTTCAGGGCTGGCCAATATTTCTCTTCAATTAGAGAACTATTTGTCATTTGCAATATACAGCGTATGCATTAGCTAAATTTATCTAAGATTTAGATAAACTTACTTAAACAAAATAAATAGCAATGACTTATTTAATTAGATCAATTAAATAGCATCGATATATTTAGTTAGTATT
>Ga0209092_10004112_pt1 | contig 12296 bp, 11 predicted proteins | sample FraStrMetagenome_FD_187446 | JGI IMG/M metagenome (GOLD analysis project Ga0209092, IMG submission 187446) | Marine eukaryotic phytoplankton communities from Arctic Ocean - Fram Strait ARC3M Metagenome (SPAdes) (version 2) | ecosystem: Environmental > Aquatic > Marine > Oceanic | place: Fram... | reverse complement strand
CAAAGTTCAGCGATCAATAACACTCAGTACATTTATTCATTCACATTTCTAAACCGTTAATTGCTCTAACCTAAATTTTTAATTGCTTACGTTGTAAGACTCATGATGGAGTTAACTAAGTCGCCATCGTTCTCCTTGAGAGCCTTCACTGCCCTAGCACGTGAACATCCAGCTTGAGACATGACCAACTCAATATCCTTGGACTCGATACCACTCTCATCAACGGTTTCTTCAGCTTCTTCGGGAGCGGCCGGAGCAGCAGCGGCGGCAGCATCTGCAGCGGGTGGCATGCGAAACTGCTTCGCAGCTACCGCTTGACTCTGTGCACTCAAATCCTCACTCTTTGCCTCTCCAAATACAACATACGCATCCGCATTGGGACTCTTGAATACATCCGGTTTTTGAATCACAAAGAGAACATTCTTACTCTTCTTAACAGTAACACGAGTAATGCCAGCAACGGGACGCATTCCTAGCTTCTGCATCGCCTTTCGAGATTTCTTCTCTGCACGGTTCTGTCTGGCATCCTCTGCAGCTACCACATTGACACCTTCCGTCTGTTCCAACTCGGGAACTTCCTCCTGCTCTTCGAGTTCCGGAACTTCGTTATCAATAATCTACCAAAATTTGAAAGGTGAGATGGGTGATTCAGTGCCAAACTTTATACATGAATAATTTACTGTTTCCAAGTTCCAAGTTTCCAGTTCTACGTATATGCCCATGCCCATGCCCATGCCCAATTCAAAATACAAGAACCTTCGAGACCCATCGCCTCTCATCCCACACTTAATAAAAATATTTCCAAATGAATGTGATGTTCCTACGAGGAATCATCGTCTACACATACATACATACATACATACATGTATGAATGTTTAGACGATGATTCCCCTGTCATCCTTCTCGTCCTCGTTCACGTATTCCATCCGTAGTACATGTACATGGTAAGCTGACGTACCTCAGGTGGTTCAGCTGCCATGGTTGTTTGTTTGTTTACTAATACTAATACTAATACTAATACTAATACTAATACTAACACAATGACCAGAGCTTGTTATCGAGGCAGGTTCAGAGCTCAAGACTCAAGGGTGGAGAGGAGAGCAGAGAGCAGAGAGGAGAGAGCAGAGAGGAGCCTACGGAGTTCCCGAAGCAGCATCGAGCACCACACATTCAAGCGAACTTTCATCAGCCCACACGATACTTCCACCTGGCGATTGTTTTTGAGGTTAAGATTTGTTGGTTCCTCCTTTCTTTTCCTCTCTCTGCTCTCTGCTCTCTGCTCTCTGCTCTCTCTCTGCTCTCTGATGTTTCCGTGAGACGTGAGACCAAGAGCCAAGAGACAGACGCCTCGCCTCGCCTCGCCTCGCCTCGTCAGTGCTCTTGCTGTGTAATGTGTACACTGTGAACTGTTTGTTCCTACGAGTTACGAGTTACGAGCCCGTGTGTACATGATACATGATACATGATACATGATACATGATACATGAGTACATGATACATGAGTACATGAGTGACGACAAGTGACAACATGGCATGGCATATGGCATGGCAGTGTGAACATGGCAACCTACTCATACGTACGACGAGAGATTCTCTTTTCTCTTTTCTCTTTTCGCTTTCTTTTTCAACAATCACAATCACATTCACATTCCTAACAAGTATTAATAACACCACTATATTATTATTATTATTATTATTATTATTATTATTATTATACATTGCTACATTGCTACATTGCATAAAATACATAATCTCTAACAAACCATGAAATTCTCTGTCGGTGCATCACTCGCTCTTTACTCCCTCGTTGCGCAGAACAGCGCTTACGGCTTTGCCTTCGTCAATGCTCAGCGTTGCACTGCTGCCTCACTCTCTTGCTTAGCGGCGTATTCCACGGAACAGTCTGGAGAATCCGCCACCGAGAGTTTCCGTTTGAACTTTAAAGATGACACCGGTGCTGCCATCAGTCCTTGGCATGATATCCCGTTGAAGGATGAGAGTGGTGCCTACAACTTTGTAGTTGAGATTCCTCGTTATACCAAGGCGAAGATGGAAGTTGCGACGAAGGAAGAGGGCAATCCCATCAGTCAGGATATGAAGAAGGGAAAGCTCCGTGATTACCACGGTCCTATCTTCTGGAATTATGGATGCCTTCCTCAAACCTGGGAGAATCCCAATGATGAACACCCAGAACTGAAAGTGTTTGGTGATGACGATCCTATTGATGTCGTCGAGATCGGAAGCAAGGCACTTGATATGGGATCTGTTCACCCCGTGAAGGCCCTTGGTGTCATTGCTATGATTGACGATGGGGAACTTGATTGGAAGGTCGTTGCCATTGCCACTGACGATGAGTTGGCCTCGGAGTACAACGATATCAGCGACGTTCCCGAAGCGGTTAAGAGTGGAATTCGCGAATGGTTCCGCTGGTACAAGACTCCCGATGATAAGCCTTTGAATGGATTTGGATTTGATGAGAAATACCTAGATGCTTCCGAGACTGAGAAGGTTATCGATGAGACACATGAGGCGTGGAAAGCCCTTCGAGAGGGAAGCACTGATGCTGGAAAACTTTGGACTGGTGTCTAAGTGAAATTGTGTTGTTGGTGTTGTTGTCGTTGTGAAATATAGGTATTATTTTACAATGACTTAGCTATCTAGTAATGTATAATCATAATGCAAACGATATAATAAACTGTGCACGTGAACTTTTGGAATCTACAATAGGAGTTTTGACTGTTGTCAAGAATTGAAGTGCATTCCATATTTTCGTTTTGGCGGACTCACTCTCCTACATTAAAATTCTTAATTGCCATTCTCAACGAAACGTTGTGCAAGAGAAAACATATAATAAACAACGATTAAGGTTATAATGAGCTATGCCAATGTTAAAATAAGATTATCTTTCATGACGACGAAGCAATCTAGTACCGGTAATGTATAATCTTGATGCAAACGAAAAAAGCATGATGTTCAAAATCATGTTCTGATAAATATCTTTTCCTCAGCAATGAATAAATATAAATATCAAATATCTTTATTCATCTCACGTCATATAGCAATAAAGTAATATACATGTATACATATACATGCATATCTATGAAAGTTGTGCGACTGTGCACTTTTTTTACAAAATCGCTATTTCGTCCTAGTTGGTAGGTATTAAACTTGTTTTCATCTCTCTACATTCGTACGGTTCTCTATTTCTCTATTTCTCTATGTCAACGAGGTTCTGTGCTTGTGTTACTCATTCGGCTAAATCGATGGTACATTGCACGGTACATGTAGTGGTGTGTACTTACAGTTTATCTTTTATGTTTTAAAATACATTGTGTAATTCTTTTTTTTCATTGTGTAATTATTAATATTATGCATTAGACCGATCGCTCAGCCTAAAACAGAATCAATATCGTACTAGAAGAAATGTACCTCTTAGATTAAGAATTAATATAGCGGTAAATACTGGATTGATAGTGTTTCCGATAATCAAGAAAGTACGTACTTACGCTGAAGTATGATGATCATTTTCATGGGAATATCCTTGTTAACTTCAGTCTGGCGGTGAAATTTTGACGAAACGTAAAGCTCGACGTATTTGCATTTGCTTTACGTGTTATTTTAATGTGGAACTGCTGGTGGATAAGAGACAACTTTCTTTCCTTTCAAGTTTATTCTAATTGTTATCCCTTTAATCAATAATGTAATACATTACCCGTCGACTTCATAAGTCACTTAATCAGAAGGCGAGAAGTGTTATTGGGTACATTATCAAAATATATAATATGCGTCATCATTTTCCCTCTGTAAACCTATGAGGTCACCAGTCTCAGACTTCACATCTGGACATTTTCTTAACGCTTCTTGCTCCACACCCAAAGTTTGGCCGATACACCTGAACGATTCAGAGGATTACAAAGATAATTTGACCTCATTTGGCAACCATGTTGTACGTTGAAGTTAATTTTTTGAAACACCAATTTAGAACAATTGGACGTTGCATTGAATATTGATTACGACAAGTAACACGTTTCGGAATTTACTGATGTAATGGATGAAACAACCAACTAACTTGTGTAAAATATTCGAAGAATATACCTCACGCAGTATGATAAACACTTTTTACCTGTAGACAGACCTTTACAATTCACAAATTTAATATGCTACATTATATCTCCTTATTTTTCACATACATAACAAAAATGAAGATTTGCTATCACTCGTTCGCAAGTTCTATTCTCTCTAGCGGTAGATGGAAGCGTATTTTACATGTATTCCAAGAGCACTCCAATTACTAACGCCGGAGACGTCCAAGTACAATTAATTTCACACCTCGTGTATGTTTGTTCTCAGAGGGGAATAATATTTCGGGGGAACCACCACTTAAAAACCTCTCGACTCCTTCCTGAAACACTCGTGCCGTTCCTGGAAAATGCGCATTTCGACCTCTTGAAAAAGAAAAATTAAACGGCATGCCTTTCATGGGACCGATGTCCGGATCGTTTGTTTGAAATAGTTTTTTCGTTCCACCTGGGTGCTTGCCAATAAAGTCTGTCGCATCGACTACAAAACCATCGATGCATGCCCAGAACGAGGTACCTGTACCTGTATTATTACGAGTCTTGGTCCTGTCATCTAAGGAAGAAGTGCCTTCTGCTTGGGTGTTGTGTTGCTCAATTTCTTCTGGTAGGAAATAACGACAATCTTCGTGATCCGTTCCTGAGTTTTCTATACTGTAGCTCTCACCTGCATGATCATCTGATACGACTGCCATCATGAGTTTATATCTTTTACTTGAGTGTCGTGTGGATGTTATGGTTATGTGGTTATATGTATTAATACTCGTAGGTGAGTTTGGGATTTGGGAGTTTCTTTAAATAGTTAGGCTTTTTTAGGCCATATTTCTAGAGTTGTGTCCCGTCCCGTGTCCGTGTCCCGTCCTGACTCCCGACGGCATCCGGGACATCTCGGCGGGAATTACCCTCGCCGGTACGGGATCCCGGGATCCCGGTGTCTACGTAGAAATTGTACGCGGCTAAGCGAACTCTCAGGGTTCGCTAGGACACGTAGAAATTGTACGTGTCGAAGCGAACTCTTCAACAAGCAGAGGATACCGCTAGAATGCCAGGCACATCATACATCTCACATCTCACATCCTTTTCCCAATTTTTCCATTAACCACCGACTGCTCAATCCGCAATCAAATACTCGCACAAATTCGAACTCTTAGATGCAATTCACATGTATTTAATAAAATTTCTTTCAACATTGAAAGGATACGAACATAAAAATAACTACAAAATTTATTTCTACTTTGCCAGACGAGGAAATGAAGTCAACCACCACCTTGTAACCACGTCTTGAAGTGACTTCTTGAGGTGCTCTTGGTCTCTATATTAGGCTATACTGCTTGTCATCTGAAATTCTTTTAACTTTACCATCGCCTGTGTTGAACTCTTAAAATATCCGTTTGTTGAAGCTTTCTTCGAGTCAAGTAATTCTTCATAAATTTTCTTATGATGCGATTGTAGATGACGCTTTAATCCACTAGTAATCACCGCTCCGTCCGATAGTTCAAAATTTGTACTTCTTTTTTTCGAGGCAAAACTTGCATGCTGCTTTAACTTCAAACCCTTTATGTTAACGAGGATTCAATTCGGCAAAGTACTTCCAGTAATTCGAAACTTTCTTGCTATCGTAGGAACGAAGATAGCACTTCTCGTTTGATTCTTCACTCTCAGTAGCTTCTTCCCTGAACTCTTATCGTACTAATAGTGCAGTTTCTGCAGATATATCCTTTCTTCGGAATTTTCTTATCCCCTTCGTGAAGGGTGTTTGGCAGCTTCTGTAATACGATCCATATCTTTGCAGGTTTAAAAAGTAAGTAGCTTAGAATTACTTCCGAGTGGCTAAGGATTGCTTCTGGTGACCAAATAAGGCGAAGAGTGATATGCTTACGTAGTGTGAAGCTACCTATGCTATGTGGTTAATGCTACACGTGTAAGTTAAGGAAGTACTCTAACCCTAGGTTCCTAACCCTCATGGTCTCGATGTTCCCGGGAAATTCGGGACGGGATTTCCCGGCCGGGACACAAGTCTAATATTTCTAGAGTTGGATCGAATTGTTACCCCGCGCGTCGCGCGCCCATGCGACCACGTCAGCACGTGTCATCTCTACACATTCACATAGCCGTAGACTCATAATTCTTCTAGTTACTCACTTATCATCATCATTCGTAGCCTTTCCTCGTAATGTAGGTTCCTTACCTAGCAACATAGCTAGAAGAATGTCGACTGCAGTTTTGATACAAGACGAGCAGCGCTCATTAAAAGATGAGTTACTAACACTTATCCGATCAGATGGACCCCTTCCTACGATACAGGTACATTCTCAGACGAGCTCCGGCTCACGGCCCCGGCCACCTCCTCTGTCTCACGCTCCCGCCTCCAAACCGAACATTGCACTGCACAATGCTATCCTCATATACAGATGGGAGATGAGGTACATACTTTGATCCAGTCATTGCAGTATAATGCTTACGAAGGATTCGAGACTTTTCTTTTGTAAACATAATTCTTTCAGCAGCAGTGTCGCTCATCCTAGCCCGACGAATTGTTAGGATGTTTGATGCTCGGCTCCACACTCTTTCTGATGGTGCAGACGTTGCTGGAATATAGAGGTACGTTTTTGCAAGTTTGGCTAAATGGGGGAATCGAAGTGCTCCTTGAGACTTCCACCAGCTAAGAGGATCATGAAAGTCTCCACTTGCATTTCGGAATGGAACTGTAACATTCCTATCTTCAAATGAGTTGAGTTCCGTCTGACAGGTACAATTCATACATGGGAGCATTTTTGTCATCGCAAGTATCAAAAAAATTAAATACTGATGGGCTGTCCTTTTTTTCGTTTTTGGCCCTCTATCTGAAGCACGTTCATTGATCCTCTCATGATAATCATTATTACCATCGTTACTGTTATTTGAAATTTGCTCATTTATACTGATCATATTATCGAGAATGTCACCGAGAAGGTCCTTGTAATTATCATTTGACATCATTGAAGTAACTTATACTTTCGTTCGAGGGTCGAGAAATGCAGTGAAGAACATGTGTGGATGAAGAGAAATGTATCGATTCTTGTACCCTGTATCTGGCTTCCTAAAATATTGAACCTTACCGCACTGTGTTGGATAATATCTTTCGTCGAGGTCCTTGAAAAGGATATTCGCAAGGTATTTCACCGCCTCGACTGTACTATCATCCTCAATAACTTCCTTGTACCCACACCGTATCTTGTAAATAGCGAATGGTGTTAGAAAACCTGTAATGTAAGATTCACCTTCGAGCACCCGCTGCAACTCTGCTGGAGCCTTCAATGTTTGTTGTACGTCCTCTAGAATATCCCACTGAAGATCGGTTGGTGAGGTACACTCAATCTCATTAGCTCCTTGCAACCCTCCAATAGCTTCCCTCAAAAATGCAATCGACGTAACATTCGATACGTCGACCACCATCGTGTTCTGGAATCTTGAAGTATTGAGGCTGTATGCTGCTAGCTAAATTTATTCTGGAATGTTACGCATTCTACTACTCTCCAAAACGTGGCATTCCGCTTCCAGGTTTTCCGTTGGGACTGACATGGAATACAACTCTACATATTTCATATTTCTTTTTTACCGGTACATTTGTACCGGGTATCGGTACTTATTTTTTTGTTTAAAATTCTACTCCTGTATCAGGTATGGATTACTTCATAGTGATAACTCATCCTCTTCATCAATTACTGGTTCGGAAGAGGAGTAGCAGCAGTTGTTACATGATCGAACTATATAATACGCGTCATCATTTTCCCTATTATTGAACCATGAATTCCCATTATTGAATGATATCCTCTGGTATTTCCAGCGCATGCTGCCTGAGTGGCAGCCTCCTTTGTTCTTCTTATAAATTGTACCCGACGTATCATTAATTCAGTCTGAGTCCGTATTGCCATACATCCTAGCGCCACTTTAAATCTCTTCTTGAATATGGCATAAGCTCCTTTAAAAAAGAGCTCGCAGGAGTTATTTCCTGCTTCTTGTCATTCTGCAGCCACTTTCGCTAGGGAACAAATTATTTACTTGAATCCTTTGTTTACTTCGCCAAAATGACCAACTACAAGCGAATCAATTCCATTCATAACCTATGACTTATAGGCACTAAGAAATTGATTGGAATCGTTACCCGCTGCAAAAGTTGCATCTAATTTCTTAGCTCGCTTCGTATAGTGAGCTTCAATCTCTGCAACTTTCTTCTCCACGGCCCTTCTATTGGGGTTACGACGATTATACTTATTCATACGACTATCTACTCGCATCGTTTTCACCTCGAAAAACCGTCTTTGTAGTAACACTGTAAGAAGATGTAGAGTGGCTATAGCCGAGATAATACACTCTAAAAGAAATGAGATTTGGAACATTGTGAGCTTTTCTAATTTTTTCATAACCCTAACCCCAACCCTTTTATTTTCGACCTTGACACCTTTATCCTGATGAAAAGCAGAAGATGCATGCCTCCCTTGACACCCTTCAGCTCCATTTACCAATAGAAAGCGAGATAAATATTCATATGTTCTTGTCAGCCAATAGCATACAGCATAATCACAATAAAATACCTTTTAATAGTGAATGACACGTACATTGTGAGTTACGTAGGTGAATTACGTAGATGAAGTAGGTGAACACACAGCTAAATATCTTAAGTCTCTTACACCCCCTCATTTGTGAAGAAGAGTAAATAACACGAAGCGAAACAAGCCAACATTAACGCAGTCAATAAATTACTAACCCATTAGTGCTTTACGATTTTGTTCAAAAGTTGGACGAGGCAACGCTTTCGTAAAAAATATCTGCAATTTGTAAACCAGAGGGAACAAACTTAACTTGAATTGAACCATTTTGATGAGTACGAAAGAAATGATATTTGATTTCAATATGTTTTGTGCGAGGCCGTAGTTTGGGACATAGAGCAAGTTGCTGGGTGCTTGCATTATCTTCAAAGACAGTACAACTGGTAACCATATCAGGAGCAGAGATGTTGAAGAAGAGGGCTAACTCGCAGGGGATGGGACAATATTATTGCACGGTATTGCAATACTTGGTAGGTCCAGCCATAATTATTGCAATACTTGGTGGCTCCAGCAATAATTATTGCAATACTTATACTTGGTGGCTCCAGCAATAATTATTGCAATACTTGGTAGGTCCAGCAATAATTATTGCAATACTTGGTGGGTCCAGCAATAATGATTGCAATACTTTGGTTCGTCGCAATAATTATTGCAATACTTTGGTTCGCTGCAATAATTATTGCAATACTTTTGTTCGTCGCAATATTGTTAAAATACTCGATTATTGCAATACTATTGCAATCTATAACTGTTACAAGAGTAAAAATTAAAATTCACCGCTGGTTCGCGTAAGTCGCAATGCCTGCTTGTACACTGGGCAGCACGTTTCAACGCTTCCCCTCGATGTATCAAAGCATTACAGAAGTACTGAAGGGGAAAATGACATGCTTTGCGTGACAAATCATCGCGAACGAGTCCCGTACGAGGTGGCAATTTTGCAAGGTAGACCAATGGACTACATTGAACCTTTATTTGTTCGTGGCTTGAATGAAAAAGATACGTTTGAAGACGTTGTATATATACATATATATATATATATAACTTGTAAGCATACAATGTAAAATTTTTTCACCTTCAAATTACTTTATTGACTCAATGTTTAGATAATTTAGGATACGAAGTAAAAAATAGGGCATACGTTATTGTGAGAGGAGCTCAAAACAGTATTGAACTTCCCTCCGTAATATTGCAATTAATTACAATAATATTGCAATTCTTCTAGGTCCAGCAATAATTCTTGCAATACTTGGTAGGTCCAGCAATAATTATTACAACACTTGGTAGGTCCAGCAATAATTATTGCAATACTTGGTGGGTGCAGCAAAAATATTGCAATACTTTTAAACCGTACAATATTATTGCAATACCAAAATATTGCAATTAATTGCAACTAATTGCAATTGCAATAATATTGCCCCATCTCCTGCTAACTTGTGAAGTAAATTTTTCGCAGGGATTAAATTGATCGGAAGTGACAGCACTGTCAGTTGGCGGTGCAGGATTCGGACCATGCTGGCGGTTCAATAACATAACGATCACGTACTGGATTTATTATCTATCTAAACTCGTCACCAGTTTATTAGTCTTCGAAAAAGCAAACGAGTGTTGAAACCAGCTTCTTTGGTTTCGAATTTATTGCAATGAAAATATGTTGTGAGTATATACGCGGGCTCAGATATAAACTACGGATGATGTGATCCCCGTTTACCTCACCACCTCACCTACATATATTTACGGAGGTAACCAATCTATTCTGACAAATTCAAGTATGCCATACTCCGTTCTAAAGAAGAAATCAAGTTCGATTGCATATCATTTTGTTAGAGAAGGAGTTGCGAAAAATGACTGGCGGTTGACTTACATTTCAACACATGATAACGTTGCTGATCTTTTTACTAAACCTTTGACAAATGTCGAGAAGCGTCGGAAATTTGTTAGTATGAATTTGCATCATATTTACTCGACTTAGATGGAACTTACACTTTTCGTCAGCGTTATTTTATATCACATATCTATGTGAAGTGGAGAATACAGCTTCATTCAGCTTCATTTACTGGAGCTCCACGTGGAGAATACAGCTTCATTTACTGGAACTTCACTGTTTGGGTTTTTATTTTATATTTTTCCAACATTTTTTAATTTTATCTGTCACTATGGCGATCCAAATCATTGACGATTTGGCTCAAGGGGAGTGATCAGAAGTGACAGCACTGACAGTTGGCGGTGCAAGATTCCAAATTTCGTATTCCAAACTACAATTGCTATTCTGAACGTATCCCGCTGCACCAATTTTATCAAAATCACGCATACTGTGACTTAGCGCAATGTATTCCGCCTCGGTTGTCAATAAGGCAATTTTTGTCTGAAGTTTCGAAACCCATAAATGCCGTGCACCAGCGTAAAGCAGTGTTATAACTTAGGCTTAACCACCTTTTTAAGCCATGACTGGCTAAGGCTAAGCCATTTTAGCAATCTTAGTCAGTAGTTTCTTAGCCATACGTCAAAGTCGAAGAACACGCAATGCTGGCTAGAAAGCTTTTTCATTTTATAAAATATAAAAGCATGCTAGATCGAGTTAGCTACCTTGTTTCCAGCTACATTAGTGCTTGTGCTTAGGTCCGGTTCGCACAAGCTGGACGGACCGGATTCTGGGACGAATCTGGGACGAAGTGCTACACTTATTTTGGAACGCGTCCCATTTTCCGGGTGACTTCCCGTCCCATCCAGCAAAGTGCTCGACCCATTTTGGAACGGATGGTCGGCTGGACGACGCACTCGCACTCGAACCTCCGAGCAACTTCAACTTCAATTTTTTATAAAAAATAATAGAATATCCGACTACACCACCATCCTTTGCAGCAATGTCTAACAATCAACGACTACACTTCAGTACAACAGATCATCCTGTTTTATTTAGTTCAATTACCAACAATGACAACAACGAGAGCGACGTAAGAAGCAATAGCAATGTCAACGAGGAGGTGGATGAAGACAGCAGCAGCAGCAGTTGCAGCAGCAACAACAACAACAGCAACAGCAACACCAATCGTCCTTCAACACGTTGCTTCGGATCTGCGAAATTTGAAGACTTCAACGTTGATGAAGAGGGCCGTCTCATTGGATTATTCAGGGTGCCGTGGAAGAATTGACAAGATTTCGTAATACTTGATTCTTGATTCAAAGTTCGGGTATGATGTAATATTCATTATGTTACTCCTTACTAAACTATAAAATAAATAATACGAGATGCACTTTAGGATTGTTGAGTTTGTGCTCACTTTTCTATTTAGTGATTGGGTGCATCTCGGGCTTTTACGGCCATTAACTGTTGTACCTAGATTAGTTAAAAGTTATCAGATTATGAGACCGAACTATTACACAATTTAAAATCACTTATCAAATCATGCCTACAACGAACATAGATCAACGAGTGCAACGTTTGGTTGATTTGATGACGGAGGATTTGAATGCCTTGACGGACATCGGAGTCACTACCGAAGAGTCATTAAGTTTCATCCAATTCGAAGATTTGCCAGCGGATATTTCGTTGATTAAAAGGAGAAAATTGGATATTATCCGTCAGTACATCGCCAAGGGCAATTCGTTGACTGCAACGATTGAAATGACTGAA
>Ga0209092_10004111_pt1 | contig 12302 bp, 3 predicted proteins | sample FraStrMetagenome_FD_187446 | JGI IMG/M metagenome (GOLD analysis project Ga0209092, IMG submission 187446) | Marine eukaryotic phytoplankton communities from Arctic Ocean - Fram Strait ARC3M Metagenome (SPAdes) (version 2) | ecosystem: Environmental > Aquatic > Marine > Oceanic | place: Fram... | reverse complement strand
AAAATAAAAAAATAATAGTAAGCTGTACAAAAGTCTGAAAACAAACACACTAAAAATTTATTTAAAAAAGCCTGTTTTTTGTTTGCGTTATTAGAAATGTTGAACTAAATTTGCATCCGCATTTGAGCTTGATTTATCAAACTCTATTGGAGAGGTGCCTGAGTGGCCGAAAGGACTTGTTTGCTAAATAAGCGTACCTCAAAAGGGTACCCAGGGTTCGAATCCCTGTCTCTCCGCACAATTGAAATAAAAATATTGATAACTATTCGGGGTGTAGCGTAGCCCGGTTATCGCGCCACGTTTGGGACGTGGAGGCCGCAGGTTCGAATCCTGCCACCCCGACAAAAAAGCCTATCTATTCATTTAGTTAGGTTTTTTTTATTTTATTTTTTAAATTTTAAGGTTTTTTATGACTATAAAATCATATTTTTAATTATCAATAAAATAATTTTAAACGATGCGAATAAATACTCTAAAATTATTAACAACTATTGCTTTAATTTTCTTTGGAGCAACTTTGTTTTCTCAAGAAAATGTAGTAACAGAAAATACTCATTTAAATTTAACAGATTCGATTGTTAAGCATCCCTTATTATCTGATAGATTTAATTTTTATGCCGGTGCCTATAGTTCTTTTAAAAAAACACAAATTGCAGTAAATGGAGCTTCAAACAATCAAATTATCGACTTTGATGAAAGTAGAAATTTAAACGATAATGAATTAACATTATTTGTAAATTTTAATTGGCGTTTTTCCAGAAAATGGACATTTACAGCAGAATATTTTTCTTTAAAAAATGTAACAAAAAAAACCACCGATACAGAAATAGAATGGAACGATCAAATATATAGAGGTATCACTGGAGTAACTTTAGGCTTTGATGTCAATCTTTTTCGTTTGTTTTTCGGAAGAACAATAAGTAAAGGCTTAAAACATGAATTAGGTATCGGTTTAGGCACACACATTTTAGGGGTAAATTCATTTATCGAAGGTGATGCCTATATTAATAATGAAAATACGGGTGAAAATGCAGGTACCAATATAAACAGAAGCAGTGTTAGTGTAATAGCTCCACTACCAAATATTGGTGTTTGGTACTATTATGCCCCCCACCCTAAATGGTTACTTACAACAAGAATAGACTGGTTTGCAATAAGTATTAAAGAGTATTCGGGAGGTTTATGGGATATAGGTGCCGGTGTTAATTATCAATTTCACAAGCACATAGGTGTGGGATTAAATTACAGGTATTTTAAAGCCTCAGCAGCGGTCAATAAAACAAATTGGGAAGGTGAATTTTCTTTGATTTATCAAGGACCATTATTAACAATAAATGTAAATATTTAGTCTAATAAAAAGATTTGTTTTTTAATATAATTTGTATATTCGCAGCCGCAAAAGACATCATTATCTTTTGTCAATGGGCTCGTAGCTCAGCTGGATAGAGCACCTCCCTTCTAAGGAGGCGGTCACAGGTTCGAATCCTGTCGGGCTCACATTAACCCTTCGTATCGCTACGAGGGGTTTTTGCTTATTAGCCCCTACTCCTATTGGGTTCGCAAAGAACCTATTACTTTTATTAAATGTTTAGAGGGATTATAAAAGTAATCCTTTATTTAGTATTTTAATAAAATAACCTATAAAATCAATCGATTTTGCCAGACTTTTGCCAGACATTATATATTAATTATAAATAAAATAGAAAGTTAATTATCGTTACGTGTAAGTCTTTGAGGACTTCCACTTAATTACTTTGTTAGATCAGTAAAATAATTTCAACTATACACCTTTATAAAGATAAATATTAGGGTGTCTTTAAAGTGAGTGAAGCTATTACAAGCGTAACGAACCTAAGACATCTAATATTGGTTAGTAGGTTACTTTAAAAAGCTAGTGATTGTATATCTGTTATAGCCATTTTATAAGAGTAGTGGGCGCCTCAAAAGCGCACACAAACGTTAATATATGAACCTTCTATAGTTTAGTATCGTTCATCTTCGGTTAGCCTTGATGAACTCTGTAGAACCTATCGTTGCGCTTACACCTTTGAGGGTGACGCTACACTAACTATATTAATTAAATTATCAAGGGTTAGAGCACCCCCTAATAACATTAAAAATGAAAGAATCAGAAAGCTAAAAGCTAACCCGTATGTTCAGTAGTTCACTTTGGGTGCGTAGTTGCAAATGTTATAAAAGAAGTAAGGCTGACATAAGAAGATATACCTGTTCCAATAGGCTCTCACCTAAAGTTTATCCTTATACGCTTTTAACGGACGTTTGCGTGGTAGTAACTTAAATATACTAATAAGTATCTCTATTGAATTTAATAATTATAAAGAGTTATTAACTTTTTGATAGGGTAAAAAGTAATGGCATTAGTGTGTTTAATCTTAATAATTAAAAGCTATAATCTCTTTTATATAAAACTCATAAATTACAATTCTGTTTTATTTTTTTTATATCAATAAGAAATACCTCTTATGATAAGACCTATGAAATCCCGACACTTCATAACTCAACCAATTAAATAGTGGATTTACGTAAAAAAGACTAAAAACGTATAAAAAACATCAAAAATGAGCTAAAAAACATCAAAAACGTCTTAAAAATGGCTTAAATGACTAAAACCGAAAATGTTGAGGTTCAGCATAAAAGAGCATTATTTCTTTATATAATACCTCAGCTTATTATCAAGTAGATACACATTTATTATCATATATTGATTGCATAAATTTAAAGGTTATCATTAATTGATAGCCTTTTTTAATAAGTTTTAAGATGTTATTTTATAATAATTTGTTGTTTGTCTATTTTTTTTACTTTTAATCTAAAAGCAATGATTAGTAAGATTTTTCTTATAATTTTAATTTAATATTGTAGGAAATTAAAACAAATTACAATGAGGAAAATTATTTTTACTTTATTATTAAGCTATACATTTATTGGTTTTAGCCAAAACACAGCAATACCTGACTCTAATTTTGAACAAGCCTTGATAGACTTAGGAATTGACACAAATTCAACAATTGATGGTCAAGTACTAACTGCCAATATTGAAGGAGTAACAAATTTAGATGTTAGTTCTAAAAACATTGCAGACTTAACAGGTATTGAGGGTTTTATTGCCTTGACTGACTTGGATTGTAATTCAAATCAATTAACAGGTTTAGATTTGAGTAATAATATTGCATTGACTAATTTGGATTGTGGTGATAATCAATTAACAAGTTTAGACGTTAGTCAAAATACTGCCTTGACTGATTTGAGTTGTAGATTTAATGTATTAACAAGTTTAGATGTTAGTAATAATATTGCCTTGTCTACTTTGACTTGTGACAATAATCAATTAACAAGTTTAAATGTTATTAACAATACTGAATTGATTGATTTGCTTTGTGGTGCAAATCAATTAACGAGTTTAGACGTTAGTAATAATATTGCTTTGACACGATTGTTTTGTATATCAAATCAATTAACAAGTTTAGATGTTAGTAATAATATTGCCTTAACTGATTTACGTTGTATTGACAATCAATTAACAAGTTTAGATGTGAGTGCGAATCCTGCCTTGACTATTTTGTTCTGTGGCATTAATCAATTAACAAGTTTAGACGTTAGTCAAAATACTGCCTTGACTCAATTAAATTGTATTGAAAATCAATTAACAAGTTTAGATGTGAGTAATAATACTGCTTTAGAACTTTTGTTTTGTTCTTCAAATCAATTAACAAGTTTAGATGTTAGTAATAATATTGCCTTGACTGAATTGCGTATTTTTAATAATCAATTAACGAGTTTAGACGTTAGTAATAATATTTTTTTGGAAGAATTGTTTTGTAATTCAAATCAATTAACAAGTTTAGATGTTAGAAATGGAAACAATACAAACATTACAACTTTTAATGCAACAACCAACCCTGACTTAACTTGCATCTATGTAGATGATATTGACTATAGTACTACAAATTGGACAGATATTGACCCTGCTTCTACCTTCCTAGAAGATGAAACAGAATGTGATGCAAATTACACAGCAATACCTGACTCTAATTTTGAACAAGCCCTGATAGACTTAGGCTATGATACTGCTCCAATTGATGGTCAAGTACTAACTGCTGATATTGAAGGAGTAACAAATTTAGATGTTAATAATAAAAACATTTCAGACTTAACAGGTATTGAAGGTTTTATTGCCTTGACTGGTTTGCGTTGTGCATTAAATCAATTAACAAGTTTAGATGTTAGTAATAATATTGCCTTGATTAACTTAAATTGTACTTTTAATCAATTAACAAGTATAGACGTTAGAAACGGAAACAATACAGACATTATTATTTTTAGAGTAGGTGCTAACCCTGACTTAACTTGCATCTATGTAGATGATATTGACTATAGTACTACAAATTGGACAGATATTGACCCTGCTTCTACCTTCCTAGAAGATGAAACAGAATGTGATGCAAATTACACAGCAATACCTGACTCTAATTTTGAACAAGCCCTGATAGACTTAGGCTATGATACTGCTCCAATTGATGGTCAAGTACTAACTGCTGATATTGAAGGAGTAACAAATTTAGATGTTAATAATAAAAACATTTCAGACTTAACAGGTATTGAAGGTTTTATTGCCTTGACTGGTTTGCGTTGTGCATTAAATCAATTAACAAGTTTAGATGTTAGTAATAATATTGCCTTGATTAACTTAAATTGTACTTTTAATCAATTAACAAGTATAGACGTTAGAAACGGAAACAATACAGACATTATTATTTTTAGAGTAGGTGCTAACCCTGACTTAACATGTATTTTTGTAGATGATGTTTCTTACAGTGATGCTAATTGGACAGATATTGACCCAGATTCTTACTTTGTAGAAAATGAAGCAGAATGTGATGCATTATTCACAGCAATACCTGACCAAAACTTTGAACAAGCCTTGATAGACTTAGGAATTGATACAAATCCAACGCCTGATGGTCAAGTACTAACTGCTGATATTGAAGGAGTAACAAATTTAGATGTTATAAATAAAAACATTGCAGACTTAACAGGTATTGAAGGTTTTACTGCCTTGACTGAATTATCTTGTGCATTAAATCAATTAACAAGTTTAGATGTTAGTAATAATACTGCCTTGACTGTTTTGCGTTGTACTAGTAATCAATTAACAGTTTTAGATGTTACTAGTAATACTGCCTTGACTGTATTGTTTTGTGATGACAATCTATTAACAAGTTTAGATGTTAGTAATAATACTGCCTTGACTGTTTTGCGTTGTCTTAATAATCAATTAACAGTTTTAGATGTTAGTAGTAATACTGCCTTGACTAACTTAAATTGTAATAATAATCAATTATCAAGTTTAAATGTTAGAAATGGAAACAATACAGACATTATTATTTTTAGAGCAATTAACAACCCTGACTTAACCTGTATTTTTGTAGATGATGTTTCTTACAGTGATGAAAATTGGACAGATATTGACATCATTGCTAATTTCGTAGAAGATGAAGCAGAATGTGATGCATTATTCACAGCAATAGCTGACCAAAACTTTGAACAAGCCTTGATAGACTTAGGAATTGATACAAATCTAACGATTGATGGTCAAGTACTAAATGCTGATATTGAAGGAGTAACAAATTTAGATGTTATAAATAAAAATATTGCAGACTTAACAGGTATTGAGGGTTTTACTGCCTTGACTAAATTATCTTGTGCATTAAATCAATTAACAAGTTTAGATGTTAGTAATAATATTGCCTTGATTACCTTAAATTGTACTTTTAATCAATTAACAAGTATAGACGTTAGAAACGGAAACAATACGGACATTATTGCTTTTAGAGTAGGTGATAACCCTGACTTAACATGTATTTTTGTAGATGATGTTTCTTACAGTGATGAAAATTGGACAAATATTGACCCTGCTTCTAATTTCCTAGAAGATGAAGCAGAATGTGATGCATTTTTCACAGCAATACCTGACTCTAATTTTGAACAAGCTCTGATAGACTTAGGAATTGATACAAATCCAACGCCTGATGATCAAGTACTAACTGAAAATATTGAAGGAGTAACAAATTTAGAAGTTAATAATAAAAACATTGCAAACTTAACAGGTATTGAAGATTTTACTGCCTTGACAACTTTGAATTGTAATTCAAATCAATTAACAAGTTTAGATTTGAGTAATAATATTGCCTTGACTGTTTTGAAATGTAATTCAAACCAATTAACAAGTTTAAATGTTAGTAATAATACTGTCTTAACTGATTTGCGTCTTATAGATAATCAATTAACAAGTTTAGACGTTAGTAATAATATTGCCTTGACTCGATTGGAATGTTTTTCCAATCAATTAACAAGTTTAGATGTTAGTCAGAATATTGATTTGTCAGTTTTGTTTTGCTATAATAATCAATTAACAAGTTTAGATGTTAGTCAGAATATTGCTTTGAGAAGTTTGTTTTGCTATAATAATCAACTAACAAGTTTAGATGTTACTAACAATACTGCATTGATTGATTTGCTTTGTGGTGCAAATCAATTAACAAATTTAGATGTTAGTAGTAATACTGGCTTGAAACAATTATTTTGTAAAAATAATGAATTAACAAGTTTAGATGTTATTAGTAATACTGCCTTGACTGTATTGCGTTGTACTAGTAATCAATTAACAGTTTTAGATGTTAGTAGTAATACTGCCTTGACTGTATTGTTTTGTGATGACAATCTATTAACAAGTTTAGATGTTAGAAATGGAAACAATGAAAACTTAACTGATTTTAATTCACAGGGTAATCTTGATTTAACCTGTATTTTTGTAGATGATGTTTCTTACAGTGATGCTAATTGGACAGATATTGACCCTGCTTCTAATTTCGTAACAGATGAAGCAGAATGTGATGCATTATTCACAGCAATACCTGACTCTAATTTTGAACAAGCCCTGATAGACTTAGGAATTGATACAAATCTAACGATTGATGGCCAAGTACTAACTGCTGATATTGAAGGAGTAACAAATTTAGAAGTTAATAATAAAAACATTGCAGACTTAACAGGTATTGAAGGTTTTACTGCCTTAACTAACTTATCTTGTAATATTAATCAATTAACAAGTATAGACGTTAGTAATAATACTGCCTTGACTGTTTTGAAATGTAATTCAAACCAATTAACAAGTTTAAATGTTAGTAATAATACTGTCTTAACTGATTTGCGTCTTATAGATAATCAATTAACAAGTTTAGACGTTAGTAATAATATTGCCTTGACTCGATTGGAATGTTTTTCCAATCAATTAACAAGTTTAGATGTTAGTCAGAATATTGATTTGTCAGTTTTGTTTTGCTATAATAATCAATTAACAAGTTTAGATGTTAGTCAGAATATTGCTTTGAGAAGTTTGTTTTGCTATAATAATCAACTAACAAGTTTAGATGTTACTAACAATACTGCATTGATTGATTTGCTTTGTGGTGCAAATCAATTAACAAATTTAGATGTTAGTAGTAATACTGGCTTGAAACAATTATTTTGTAAAAATAATGAATTAACAAGTTTAGATGTTATTAGTAATACTGCCTTGACTGTATTGCGTTGTACTAGTAATCAATTAACAGTTTTAGATGTTAGTAGTAATACTGCCTTGACTGTATTGTTTTGTGATGACAATCTATTAACAAGTTTAGATGTTAGAAATGGAAACAATGAAAACTTAACTGATTTTAATTCACAGGGTAATCTTGATTTAACCTGTATTTTTGTAGATGATGTTTCTTACAGTGATGCTAATTGGACAGATATTGACCCTGCTTCTAATTTCGTAACAGATGAAGCAGAATGTGATGCATTATTCACAGCAATACCTGACTCTAATTTTGAACAAGCCCTGATAGAAGAAGGTTATGATACTGCTCCAATTGATGGTCAAGTACTAACTTCTAATATTGAAGTTGTTACAAGTTTAGATATTATTAATAAAAACATTTCAGACTTAACAGGTATTGAAGGTTTTATTGCCTTGACTAATTTGGATTGTGGTAATAATCAATTAACAGGTTTATTAGATTTAAGTAATAATAGTGCATTAACTACTTTAAGATGTTCTTTTAATCAATTAACAAGTTTAGATTTAAGTCAAAATACTGCCTTGACCTATTTGGATTGTGTTTCTAATCAATTAACAAGTTTAGATGTGAGTAATAATACTGCTTTGATTACTTTGTATTGTTATTCTAATCAATTAACAAGTTTAGATGTGAGTAATAATACTGCTTTGACTAATTTGGGTTGTAATGAGAATCAATTAACAAGTTTGGACTTGACTAATAACACAACATTAATTTTTTTCGGGTGCTCTGATAATCAATTAACAAGTTTAGATGTTAGAAACGGAAACAATGAAAACATTACGTTTTTTAATGCTTTAAACAACCCTGACTTAACTTGCATCTATGTAGATAATGTTTCTTATAGTAATATAAATTGGACAAATATAGACCCTGCTTCTAATTTCGTAGTAAATGAAGCAGAATGTGATGCATTATTCACAGCAATACCTGACTCTAATTTTGAACTAGCCTTGATAGAATTAGGCATTGATACAAATCCAACGATTGATGGTCAAGTACCAACTGCTAATATTGAAGTTGTTACAAGTTTAGATATTATTAATAAAAACATTTCAGACTTAACAGGTATTGAAGGTTTTATTGCCTTGACTATTTTAAATTGTCAAAACAATCAATTATCAAGTATAGATGTTAGTAATAATCTTGGCTTGACTGAATTGCGTATTTTTAATAATCAATTAACAATTTTAGATGTTAGTAATAATTCTGCTTTAGAACTTTTGAATTGTACTTCAAATCAATTAACAAGTTTAGATGTTAGTGCAAATCCTGCTTTGATTGTTTTAAATTTTAATAGTAATCAATTAACAAGTTTAAATGTTAGTAATAATACTGTCTTAACTGATTTGCGTCTTATAGATAATCAATTAACAAGTTTAGATGTGAGTGCGAATCCTGCTTTGACACGATTGTTTTGTAATAATAATCAATTATCAAGTTTAAATGTTAGAAATGGAAACAATACAGACATTATTATTTTTAGAGCAATTAACAACCCTGACTTAACCTGTATTATTGTAGATAATGTTTCTTATAGTAATGCAAATTGGACAGAAATTGACCCTGCTTCTACCTTCGTAGAGAATGAAGCAGAATGTAGTGCATTATACACAGCAATACCTGACTCTAATTTTGAACAAGCCTTGATAGACTTAGGTATTGACACAAATTCAACAATTGATGGTCAAGTACTAACTGCCAATATTAGTGGCGTAACAAGTTTAAATGTTAGTAGTAATAACATTGCAGATTTAACAGGTATCGAAGATTTTACTGCTTTGACTGAATTGATTTGTGAGGCTAATCAATTAACAAGTTTGGATTTGAGCAACAATACAGCCTTATTTTATTTGGGTTGTGGTTTTAATCAATTAACAAGTTTAGATTTGAGTGCGAATATTGCCTTGAATGAATTGCTTTGTAACAATAATCTATTAACAAGTTTGGATTTGAGTAATAATATTGCATTGACTACTGCTTTGGAATGTAATGATAATTTATTAACAAGTTTGAATGTGAGTAATAATATTGCCTTGACTGAATTGTTTTGTTTTTCAAATCAATTAACAAGTTTAGATGTGACTAATAACATTGCTTTAACAATTTTAGATGTAGGTGATAATCTATTAACAAGTTTGGATTTGAGTAATAATATTGCCTTAACTGAATTGGAATGTGATGAAAATCAATTAACAGGTTTATTAGATTTGAGTAATAATATTATATTAAATATATTGGAATGTCAAGTAAACAAAATAGAAATATTAAATATTAAAAATGGAAACAATACAAACCATTTGGGGGAATTTTTTAATGCATCAACCAATCCTGATTTATACTGTATAGTAGTTGATGATATTTCCTATAGTACTACAAATTGGACAAATATAGACCCTGCTTCTACATTCTTAAATAATGAGACAGATTGTGAGGCATTAAGTTTAGTAGATAACAACTTTGAATTAGAGGTGACTATATATCCAAACCCAACAGATAATTATTTATTTATAGAAGGAAATGTAAACCCTGTGTCTATAATTATCTATAATCTTTTAGGTGCTAAGGTAATTGCTAAAAGCAATACTGATAAAATAGATGTAAGTGAATTATCAAAAGGTGTTTATATCATTAATATTTCAGATGGTGTGAGTCAAACCAATAAAAAGTTCGTAAAGAATTAATCCTAAACATTTATATACCCTACAAGCCACTCTTTAATTTAGGGTGGCTTTTTTTATTCCTTATTTTAATTTACTACTTTTGGTTTAAAATTAAATACAATGAAAAAAGGTATCTATTTATTTTTAGCTTTATTAATCGTTGCTTGTACAACAGATGACAATAACAACTATGACAACAGCAATGATTTGCAAAAAGAATGGCTTTATACCCATACTGCTATAGAAGCTACAGCAACCTCAAGCACAACACTTGTAATACCTTTTACAACGGATATATTTGCTTTTACTGATAGACCTAATAGAGAACATAAATACATCAGCGGAGATGAATTTGCTTCCTATTGGAATGATTCTAATGATGAAAATAGTTTTAAGTTAGACCCTCCTAATGCTGTGTTAACGTGGGTAGATACAGATGGTGTAGATGAAGTTGAAGTGGTTATTACAGATGCAGATTTTGATGGTACTAATGTTATTTATACTATCGAAAATACTACCATCACAGCCAATCAAAGTTTTGAGGACGTTAGTTTGTTTGTAGATGGTAATGGGAGTAGTAATAATGTGTATTTAGCATCCAATGGAAAAACAGTCAAAGCAAGTGCGGGCGCAGTAGCGGGAGATACGGGAGTAGTTAATGGTTATACTTATACTGTAGTGGATTTAGTCACTTTAAAATCAAGGATTAGTAACGAAGATGATGTTTCCAGAGTGGTTACTTCTTTAGTGACTGATATGAGTAATATGTTTGAGAATTTAGGTGGCGTATTTGGTGACCAAGATATAACTTCTTGGGATGTGAGTAATGTGACTGATATGAGTTTTATGTTTTATAATAATTCTTCTTTTAACCACAACCTAAGTAAATGGGATGTAAGTAATGTGACTGATATGGGAAGTATGTTTGAGAATGCTGCTTTTCTTTCAACTATTATCGGTAATTGGGATGTGAGTAGTGTGATTGATATGAGTTATATGTTTAAAAATACTCCTTTTAACCAAGATATAAGTTCTTGGGATGTTAGTAGTGTTACTAATATGGAGTTTATGTTTAGTATTACACCATTTAACCAAGATATAAGTTCTTGGGATGTTAGTAGTGTTACTGATATGCGTTCTATGTTTAGTATTACACCATTTAACCAAGATATAAGTTCTTGGGATGTGAGTAATGTAACTGATATGAATGGTATGTTTGCCTTTAATACTGATTTTAATCAACCTATAGGTAATTGGAATGTGAGTAGTGTGACTGATATGGGAAATATGTTTTGTGGAGAAGAAAATGATGGTTTTAATACTGCTTTTAATCAAGACATAAGTGCTTGGGATGTGAGTAGTGTGACTAATATGAAAAGGATGTTTTATGATGCTATTTATTTTAATCAACCTATTGGTAATTGGGATGTGAGTAATGTGACTGATATGAGTTTTATGTTTACTTATGGTTCGTTTAACCAACCTATAGGTGCTTGGGATGTGTGTAATGTAACTGATATGGAAAATATGTTTAATGAAAATGAATTCAATCAAAATATAAGTTCTTGGTGTGTATTTAATGTTACCAATTGTTTCTTTTTTTGTGATAGTTGTCCTCTAACAGAAGAAAACACACCTAATTTTACTAATTGTGACCTTGACTAATTAAGATACCAAAAAATTTACAAAAGCCACTCTATTAATTTAGGGTGGCTTTTTTTTATGCCTTATTTTAATTAACTACTTTTGTTTTGAAGCTAAAGACATAAAAAGCTAATATCGACTTTAAAAGACTAAATTTAGACTTAAAAATAATAAACATACACTTAAACGACTATAAATAAAGGGATTAATGTGTTTTGTTAATTATTGAGAGATTAAAATACATTAGTTACCTTTATAAATTAATAAAAATTCTTACTAAAAAATGAGTGACATTTTCATACCCCTTTTATTATTAATTATTGGCTTTGCCACAGGTGCATTTATTAGCAAT
>Ga0209092_10004110_pt1 | contig 12302 bp, 8 predicted proteins | sample FraStrMetagenome_FD_187446 | JGI IMG/M metagenome (GOLD analysis project Ga0209092, IMG submission 187446) | Marine eukaryotic phytoplankton communities from Arctic Ocean - Fram Strait ARC3M Metagenome (SPAdes) (version 2) | ecosystem: Environmental > Aquatic > Marine > Oceanic | place: Fram... | reverse complement strand
AAACCCCCCGCTTGCCTGAACACGGAAGTTGGTGAACCTACGGGCCCTAGCTATAGTCTACTGCCGTTCCTGGAAACACCGTAAACATTACAGAAACAAACAAACAAACAAACAAACTTACGACAATGATATCTTGAATCCAAGTCGTACTTAACAGATTATTTGTACCCTTTTAGAGTACACAAAATAGCTTTTGTTTAGTTTAGTTTAGTTTAGTTTAGTTTAGCAATTTGCTGAAATTGGTTTGAAGCTAGTGGACTGTGATGAAGCAACTAGAGAGGAAGTTCTCACGGTTCGCACAAAACGCATAGTAGGTATCACTTTGAAAGAGCTTCATGAAGAAGGTATCGTTGAACAAGTGAGCGTCGGAGATGAAAGTATTGTCATAGATATTGTCATAGATATTGTTATAGATATTGTTATAGATATTGTCAGGTTTTTCATGATTTTCTTACAATCCAAAATTGCAGAAATCTGCAATAAGTGCTCTAAAGCAAGGGCCCACGCTTGATGGTGAGGTCAATAAATGTGAAATTATTTGTTTACTTAGTGACTTGAAGAACTTGAATTAATATTTTTTCATTTTATTTCAAAAGGTGCGGTTAACCTACAGCTAATTCTTGCAATGGCATCACTACAATATACATCCGAAAAAATTACTTGCCGAATAGAGAGAAGTTCACAATCACTGTGGAGTTTAATTTTGATGAAATGGAAGAGATGTCATTACTTGTATATCATACATGCGTCAATACATTGAAACTTCCTGGATTCGCGTATGGTAATTATGAAGAAGTGTTCAAGAGCAAGCTTTCTCAGGCAACGTCAAATTCGAGAGGATTTTAATTGCTTAATATCTTTGTGGTGTTTTTTTTCATGTTGATAACTATACTTTCTTTACTTTCGATAAACTAAAGCATATTGATAAATAAAAAATCTTGTTTTGTCCTCTCAATGTTCCTCTAGTGAATTCCTATACCTTATCTATATATTCTGATTTAGGTTCTCTTTAAGCTCCTAAAACAATTTGAGTAATCTCGAATTTGAATGAAATTGCAATGCTTCACGTGCACTGGTGCAATCTGATACAGCGGTGCTACATATAAATGCTTCAATGCGATGTAAGTCTATTCTTACATCATGATGGATGAAGAAGATTATTTATCATATTCATTACTAGACCATACAAACCATGTTAGTTTTGCAAAAACTACTAGCAAATTTCTTTGCTTCTTGGCGAAACATGTATCAGTGTTTTTTGAGTAGAATCTTGAAATTACTAATCTATTGGAGTATGATTAAGACAGAAAAAACAATCTAAAATGTGACAACTTCCTACAAAACAAAAAAGATGATCACCTCATATTTTCATTTAGAGAATCTCTAGTGCTCGTTTGTAGACTATATACCATTCACCACGAGTATGAGTCCATATTGAAAGTGACATTTTTGTACGAAGGCTTTGCAAAAATGCTGGATTGGCTAAAATGGACGAGTTCAAAGCGCTTCATGGTCAACAACTAGAGATGATGGGGGTCCCTGATGACCTTCATCCTATTATATCATCTCAGCTCGAAGCAACGTTTTTTCCCGCATCGAATGTTTCCAACCCTGAAATAGAGACTACAAACGACAAATCTATGGAAGAACAACAACTCAAAGCAAACTTCACATATTTATCGGAATCTTCTATCAACAATTTTGAAGCGGCAAAATCCATCACAACTAATTCTGAAAATAATCCGCTGAGAATAATTGTTACTCCTCATATTCTCTCCTTTGATATCCATGCTAATATATCCAATGGTTTACAAGATGCACTTTTTAAGCTGTCACTGCCAACACTTTCTCGTCTACGTGACGAACTCCTTCAAGAGAAAGACTTGAGAGAACAAAATGAGTCAAAGGAAGGTACTATTGACTCAATTATTCCTCTCGTATGGAATCGTCTTGTTCTTTACAAAGATACAAATCAAAACGTCATGGCAGCTCTACCTTTTCCACCTTACCCAAAGTATACCAATATTGATGAAAATCTTCAGGAATTAGAACAATCAAATATAATGGGCCCATTTCCTTTCGCCTATATACATCCCAGATCAATGTATACCGATCCAATCAACAATATACAAGAATTTACGACCTTTTGTTCCATTTCCTTTGTTACCGTAGACGATAACGACATTAATAAAACTTCTATAGAAATAAGAACAGATCCTATTCCTGATTATTCTTGTCCTGATCCATCCATCCGAACCATTCGTTTGGCAGCCATTTTTGGTGATGACCCTCCTCCATACTACGCCACTGCGGCAAAGCAAATGAAGCAGCATTATGCTGAATTTGTTCGAAAGATGCACTTTGTGCGTCAGGCAAAGCTAGAAAGTCCATTTACAATCGCGAGTACAAATAGAAATGACTTTTCTCCACCTTCACCTGCTGTTCCTCAAATAGATGATGACTCTCCATTAATTGTATACACTGACGAGAATGATTTTATGAGTTTGACTCATCCTGAAGGTGGCCTAAGTGATCCTCGATTCAAAGTGACACAAGTTCTTCCTTCTTCCGAAGTTAGCTCAGATGACATTCAAATTGTTTTCTCATCATCAAGCGTCTTTTCTCCAAAGTCTCCATTCTATTCACACGCAACCAATAAAGCTGGAACAAAACAAGAAAAGAAAATGTTTTTCAACCAGTTTCCATATGAAGGTACGAAATATTATACTCTTTTCATCGACTTTCTGATTACCTCTCATGTTTTTCATATTTTTCTATTCCACTGTTTATTGAACATTCTTTCAAATTTGTATTCTCTTCTTCAGGCGCATTTTTACAAAATGATCATTTATGTCGAGAGATTCAAAATCAGCATGGATTTCCACCACCTTCATGGGCATTGGAAACTTATGATTTAGATGTACAGCTGAAGGAATTTGTTGGAGCAGCCTTACTAGAAAAAGAACGATATCGGTTGAATGATGACGAAAGCAACCATGGGACACGAAAAGATCCATTATGGACCCTAAAACCTTCCATGGATAGAGATTTTAAAGGACAGAATGTTCTCAGCAATCTAATGCAAATCATAAAATATTTGGATTCCGGTGGAAGCAGCCGTGTAGCACAGAAATACATCGTAAGTTCGTGAAACAATATTTTTATGGATGGATGTGTTATCCGCCGTCTGCATTTAGAATACTGACATTTATTCCGTTAATTTCTTATTAAGGTGAATCCAATTTGTTATGGCAATCGTAGATTATCATGTCGATGCATAGTCCTGATGCGTTCAGCTAGCCCAGGAGACCCCGAGCTATATATACATGATCGTGTCTTCTTTCAATCAGCTGATATCGAGGATGAGATTGACTCATCTAATGATGCAGCTGGCCTTAATGACCAAAAACCGCAAAAAGAAAAGACAAAAATGACTCCATTTCCTATTGGTTACAAAATCATTCAAGAATTAGAGAATCAATATAAAGATTACGGATTCGATTGGAAAGGAGCTATTCTACCTAAATTACATCATATGATTCGCGAGCTCTTTGAAGGGATGACAATTGCATATCCAAACATGAGTAAAAGCGACCAATCTCGGGCCATATACGGTGTTGATGTAATGTTTAATGTGCAAAATATGGATGATACTCACGAATCCAAATTTATTGAACCAAAGCTGACTGAAGTTACTTTTTGCCCAGAAAATCCTGCTGTTAGAGAGTTTTGTGAGAATGATGAAGGAATACGCCAAATTTATAACAATGAGATATTTTGTTGTTTATTTCTAGGCGAAACCGATGGCAGAAATATCACCAGGATCAACTAGAATTATGTCTGCTTACCTAAAGCTTGATACAAAAATATAATTTCTGTGTTCAATCTTTTAATTGAGACCCTGTCAATCGTATTCCATTCCCATTCCTTTATTGATATACTGAACATTATAGATGGAACATATCTTTTATTCATAGAAGTTCATCGTAAAGAATGAAAACGAGTAATTAAATAATAGACGGTATAGAAGCGAATGAAGAATAATACTTTATATCAATCTGACTTGGAGATAAAGGGTAAATCGTTTTTATTCAAAATACGACTCGAAAAGTGAAAATATCGCAATCCTATTTATTAAATCAAACCAATTTATGAGCAATGAAATTTTTTTAAGAAAGGTTATACTCTTTAATGTAAATCACCTGATCAAAATGAATTTGTATGTAGACCTTTAATGTACAAGATGCTTGGGGAAAAAATCGGTGTAAACATGATCCTCTCTAGAGAAAGAATTACGATATTCGTTAATGATTCCCAATTTTGTGGTAAATTAAAATGCAAAATTAATATTCAGCAGGTAGAAAACTCTGTAGATAATGGAAAAAGTTCTTAGACTTTGTGGTATTATTTAAGATAGTAGCTTTAAATTTGCCTTTACAAGATTTCTTAAGCGCATAAATATTTACTTTCATCCTAATCCCACTCCTCTACATATACAATCGTAGCGAAATATTAATATGGAACACCAGGCAAACGATAATATTTGTATGTCTTATTTAGAATCTTTGTGTCTAATCTGTTGTAGTACATTTTGTATGTAGGAAATAGCAGTAGTAATAACCTATCTCACTTTATAATAGTTATCTACTTATCACACTATATCAGGTTATAGAGCCACATTAATCGCTCGAGAAAGTACGTGACTTATATCGACAACAGCCAGGAAGAGCTAGACCGTGTCTATTGACTTACCCCAAACAGTGTCCGTGACCTGTTTGATTAATAACAAGTTAGTGGGCGAGGTATCTAGCTACGACTTCATCATAATTTGAATAAAAATTTAACTCTCAACAAAAACAAAACCAAATCGGGATAAAATCTTACGTAGGACACAGAAAACTACGTTTCACCGACAGAAATTTGCGAACGACATCGCTTAGGTAAAAGAGAAGCTTCAACAGGATTATCCTCACTCATATACGCAAAAACAGTTTGTTCAAAATATCTATTTTGCGTTAATTTTCAATAAATGAAAACCTACAATTTTACTTAGATAAAATTCTTAATCATGCTGTTGGGTGCAGAAAACTCTTTTTTTTCAAAAGTATTTTTTTATGTTGTTGTTGTTGTATATGATGTGTTTAGACTGATTTATATGCATTCGTTCGTAGACGGACCGCAAGTATTCAGATACCCTCTAATTTCATATATTAAAATCCGTTTGTACAGATGTGCAACATCGTATCATGTGTGTCGTCGAACGACAGTCGCAAATGAACGCAATCCGAAAAGCATTTCAAAGTACATGTCCCATATATTTATTTTTATTAGGAATTTATCAACAAGTCTTGCTTGAACAAATAGATATAAACGTCATAACAAAAGAAAAAATTGTTGTCGGAAAGGAATTGAAAATGCAAGACCAAATATGTAGTAAGAGGTATAGTAAGTATGCAACTTTCTTAGATCAGAATAAGAAAAACACATAAATCATGTATGCAATCTAAGATAAAGCTTTGTTATATTTCACCGCTTACTGTAAGAAATAGCATTTTTATGACTCGTTTCTTCTGTGCATTTTTAAAATTCGTTTAGGATGAGAGATAGAGCAATACTAATCATGCAAATATTTCGATTACTTCTCTTCTCAACGAAGCTTCTTTCCAATGTGAGCATGAAAGAATTTCATCAGATGGTAACATAATGATTGATTTATGACTAGATTTATCTATCCAATATCTATCTCACGTTTCAATTTTTTTTAAGGTTCAATTATCATCGTCGGTGGTACTGGATCAAAACCAATGTTGCAGTTCAGGTAAATTTAAATTCGAGGTTGAGCTGAAGACGGACAGCTATCCCGAAGAAACCTCCTGGACTTTAGAGGATGACAATGAAAATGTCATTTATAATGCATCCAATTATACCCAAGATTTAACTGTACATAACCATCATCTGTGCCTTCCTGTTGGTTGCTATAACTTCTCAATTTATGATAGCTACGGCGATGGAATTAAAGAAGAGGTTGTAGATGATGACACATTTTACTACAACCCCTATGATGATGACTTTTATTATGACCACGACAACGGGCATTATAAAGGCATTATTTACGGACAGCAGAGAGTGCTTCTCGGAGGAACTTTTTTTTTCAGAGCAACCCATAACTTTTGTGGAATAGATGTATGTGCAGGATCAGCTCCAACTCCTTCTCCAACGACATTGATGACTCCTTGGTTAGTGGGCGAAACAAGTGTTTCTCAAACTGGGGATAACTATTTTGATGCATCACTCAATATTACCAATACTATAGGAAGAAAAGTAAAACAACCTGTCACTGTAACATTGTTTGACAAAAATTGTCAAAAAGAATCTACAATGAATGCATCACAAGCTGTTCGGGTAATTAACGTTATCCAAGATCCATCTTTTTTTTATTTTGTTGGAATTGATCAAAGTTTGATTGGAGTTGATGCAGTACAAGGAGGAACATATGCGACATGCATACAAAAGGGGGTTAATTCACCTTGCAGCACTGGAAAAATTGAATTTTGTACTCGAGTTTCAACATATGAAAGATCTACCGAGGTCGCATTTCGTGAAACAAATTTTATACTTGATTTTGATTTGACGGAAAATAATTTCAATATGAATAACATCGGAATTACTGATAATGATCCTGACAGCTTGGTTACGGATGTTGATAATGATTTTGTTGTCGAAACATGTCAATGTGATTCTACATTTTCCTGCGTTGACCCAGTTCTAATATCTCAAGATAGTCATCTTGTTATGTGCATCAAACCCGTGCACAAAGTTGATCTAAGTTTGGCTAATAATGTTGAAATTACCAATTTTAACATAAAAATATTTGCGGGCGAACTTGAATACAATCCTGTTTGGTTCAGTGCGAATTCTTATGAATATGACACACTAACAGACGTGAATGAAAACGCAAATACAAATATTCTCAAAATCTCCACTCCTGTAACGGCACAATTTTTCATACAGAAGAAAACGAAAGTTCAAATCGCTGGAAATGCATTTCTTCAGTTTAAAAGCACAAAGGCAAGTAAATTAACTTTTGCGGGATTCATGATGGAAGTGGGTCTTCTGCAGGTCAATGAAAACGGATGCTTGAAACATTTAATAACAAAAATTCATGCTTTATTTGCTTAATGACTAAGATCTAAAGTAAATGGTCTACATTTAAGGTCTATTTTTAGGTAAATGTAACAAATAAAAAGAGCAAGAGAATGATTTTATATGCATAGCGGAGAAATATGGCAATCCGGACAAATGGCCACTGCTACATAATCTTTTCAGCAGGAAAGAACTTTAATGGCCTATACCAATAAAACCGAACCGATGCGGACGGTTTTGAAACAATAGCAGGTCATATTTTAGAAGAAAGCATTCCAATTCTTGATTTCCAATAATAACATATCGTATGTAGGAGATAGTATGAGTAATAACCTATCTCACTTTATAATGTTAATCTAGTTATTACACTCTTTCAGATTATAAAGCCACATAATCGCTCGAGAAAGTACTCGACTTACATCGACAAAGGCCTGGAAGAGATAGACCGCGTCTACTATATCAAAAGTCGCCACCACTCTCGTAAATACTCCTATTTATGAATGAGACCCCGTGAAGTAATAATTGGAATAGATTAGGAAAGAAAAATGAGAGAACGTTTTTTTGACGGAACTGAATAAAAAAAATATACCCAGACTGAGCTAAAATGCACGATATCTTCCCTGTGAAGGACCGAGAAGCATCAGCATATTGCTTCATTTTTTAGTGATAGCAAGTGATGTGTTTTCATGAGTACCATAAATACGATACATACTGTACCTTTGACGAAACCTTTCAAGAAACCTCTCATCTTTTAGACCCAGCAGGCTTCAACCCCTACGCTTAGGTAGAGCTGGTATAGAATTGGTTCTTTATGGGAAGGAAAAATTTAGGTATAGGTAGGCGAAAGTTCTACGTCAGAGAACTACGAATACAACCTTAATACCAAGTACCGTAACTTCATAGAAAATATCATCATGTTCACGTGATGGAAAAGAATTCTCTCTTCCTAATTGATAACATAATAGCAGTACAACAACGAAGTCATGACAAAGGCTGAACCTAACTTGATCGTATCACCTTCGAAAGCTTATGCAGGTCTATTCACAAAAATGAGAGGTGAGCCATAAAGGAAAGAATTATCCACATTCCATGAACTTTCATAATGAAATAAATCTAATAAATATTCATCTTCATCTGAAATCTATTTTGACGACTACATCATACTGTTTCTACTCTAGATGGAAAAACCTCTCCAACTGAATTTGCATTTTATTCCAAACGTGCCATGCGAATACTCGCAGAAGATGCAATAGCGGAACTACCAGAAACACATGATAAAATGATTGAAACACCCACAAAATCAAAATTCATGGGGGTCGAAGGACCACCAATATCCAGAATATGCGCTATTTCAATTGTTCGAGCTGGAGATTCGCTTTTAGAAGCTGTCCGTGAATCGTTACCAGGTGTTTCGGTTGGAAAAATTTTGATTCAACGAAGAGAAGATACAGAAGAGAAACTTCCTGACTTATTTTATAAAAAATTACCTCCAGGAATTGAAAAGAAAGTTGTGTTACTTTGTGATCCCATGGTGAGTAATGTTATTATTTTCATTTTCACATCATGAATACACTCAAAATTATTGTTTCCATTTGAATTGCTTGGCTTGTTCTTTAGTTGGCCACTGGCGGCTCTGCTAAAAAGGCTATTGAAGTGCTATTGGAAGCAGGTGTAAAGGAAAATAAAATCATTTTTGCCAACATGATATGCTGTCCTGAAGGAATTGATGCTATGACAAAAGCTTATCCTCAGGTAAAAATCGTTACTGCGTGTGTTGATGAATGTCTCAATGAACAAAAATATATTGTTCCTGGGCTTGGTGATTATGGTGATCGTTTTTTCAACACTGTTTGATCTCAATTCCATGTGTTTTTATTTGTGCCAATTGTGATAAAGTAAATCTATTTTATATATCTGTTAAAAACGAATATTGCATGAATTCTAGTCCAAACGTGAAACTGAAATGAAAAAATAGTGGTGAACGGTATCAGACCGACATAATGTGTGCTTATTGATTAACTAGATGGACGGAAAATAGGTTGCAATTGATCTTCGAACTGCCTCAATTCATCACTTTCTTTTCCATATTCTTGAGCAATCACCATTCGTGCTTCAATTGCAACTTGGCGACAATTTTCCACCAAGTTGGCAGCAGTTGTACGGTCCGTTCCACCAGCATTTTCGACCTGTCGTATCTGATTCACAGCATTCGCCAAAGCCTCGATAAATTGGTCCAAACCCACTAAGGATTTGGGTGATACTCCTTTCAATTCAATGGTTTTTCCATCGGGTGCGGTAATGGTAGTTTTTGGTTTTCCTAAATAATGCTGAAGCTGATTGTATCGAATCGAATCTACTTCCGTACGTAAAATTTTGTTTAGGAGGGCAATTCCAGGATCGACAAGTTTTTCAACTTCTTCCTGACAACGTGTATAAATATGTTGTAAAATAGAGAGTCTATTCGCTCCTTGTGGTTGTGATTCTTCATTTTCCGATTCTTCTGCGGATTGAAAGGGAGATTGAATCGTCCCACCTTCTTTATAAGCATCATTCACATTCATGTTCAAAACTGTAAAAAAGGCCATATCTAATTTTCCATCCTTAGTGGCTTTTCCAATGGCAGCATCCAATTTTCGAATTTCTCCACAATCCAAAAATTCTTCTAATAATGCCTTACCCTGATTTAATTTTCCATCCACAACATTCTCCAAAACACTCCCCACGGCACATAATTGCTTCTGATACTCATCCTCCGATGCTTCCGCAATAATCTTTCCAGCTTCTGTACCTGCCTTACGAAGGTTCATGATAAATCCTGACGACATACTGGGTAAAGTTTGAAGAAGTTGAGCTTCTAATATTGTCAAGTCTGTCCCATCTTGACTGTTTTTGTAAAAAGTCTTTAAGACTTCTTTTTCATTCTCTGTCAAAGTATATTCTTTGGCTGATTTTGGATCTGTGGCAAATACAATTTCATCTTCCTCTGACGTAGAGGATTCTTCAACTTCTTCTGCTGCGTTTTTTTCGGAAGCTTTTAAGGACACTAGGGACATGCCATGCTGATAGGGTTTGGAAAATAAAGTTGTGGAGGGAATGTGCATCCTTGAAATTGGTCCTGGTGTGAAAGCATCTATGAAAACATAATGTGCTAACGGAAGGATTCGCAGGAGCAAACCGGTGAAACTAGAACTAGCTTTCATTTTCTCACTTTTTGGTTCAACTTAATACTCCTAAAATATTGAATGCCCTGAATTGCATCAATAGAAACAAATGCAACAACTGCTGATGCTCTAGGATTATGTATGCATTCCAACTTGCAGGAGCTGGACATGAGCACCATCAAACAACGATGGTATTCAATTCGTGCGTCATCATTTGGTATCTAGTATGTAAGTAGAAAAATTCAAACATCATATCTTGAAATGTACTTCAAATAAGATTTCGAATAAAAAATGTAAAAAAATCACAATTTGACTGCTGCTGTCAACGGAATTCTTTTATGAGAAATGAATTTTCATTGATTCTTTTGAAAGAGAGGAAAATATTTCATTTCAGGTGGCTGTATTACAAAGAATTTCTATTTACCATGAATAAGAATATTTCAAAAAATTCTGCACACTTTTATGGCATGCAATTACGTTTTCATTGACTCTTTCCTTTCATGATATTTTCTTTTATTGTTAGCTTTGCTATTTATAATATTGCTTGAATTGCGATGAGTGTAAAATTTTCAAACAGGTTTAAGGTTCTTTTCACCAATCGTATATATATATTGTTCATTTTCTAGAAGTGACATTGTCAGATGCAAATTTTTCCCAACCAAAATGATGTGATCCTCTTCCCAACACTATCGCAACATTACTTCCAAATAAAGTCACACAAAATAATCGAAAAATAGCATAGCTTTATTTATCTAATATCGACACCTTTTTCCCAGATAGTTATAATATCTCCAAAGATGAGAGCATAAATGCTACCATCTTCTGAAATGGAAAGTCCAATGGAATTTTCATCACCTTCATCTGGTGCAGCAAAACCTGTTTCCACGAAGTCTTCCATTTCAAATTTATGACTTCTAAATATAAATTCTCCTGTTTCTGGGGATCGAAATGGATCCACTGTGATTAAACTACTTCCATCCCCGGAGAGGCTATCCGACAAAGCAAAATATCCATCCATGATGGAGATGAGATTAAATTCGTTTGTATCAGGATCAAATTTGTAAACATGTACATCATTTTTTGGATAGTAGTAATCGTCGTATTCATAGTAATCATTATGATCGAAAATTGTCAGTGCCATAATGTTGCCATCGTTGGTTGTAGAAACCTCAATCACAGTTAAGAATGGGTCAATTGGATAGTCTGGAAATTCCTCAAAACTAGGTAAGGAATACCGTTTCACTGTCCGGGTTCTATCATAGTAATATCCATCATGATCCTGCACATTGACAATCACATTGGTTCCTTCATCATTCATATTGACAGAGTAGAATGTAAACGAATCTATCATATAAAGAATGGAACCCGTCTTCACCCAGCCATTGTTTTCTAACTCATATAACATAAGTCCATTTGAACCACCTGCAAGTACACGGCGTCCATCGAAGGATATATCTACCAAAGACCCAAATTGACCAATACTGGATTCCGCAATAACGTTCTGATGTTGATACCAAATGGACGTTATTGGGTCGAAGAAAAATATAGCCACCTCACCCGAGAATTGATTCCCCACAATAAATATGTCTCCATTGGTGGAAATTTCGCAGGACAAATCATCTGACACCATTGATAAATCACCCCAAACGTTCGATACAATGTCCGTGACATTCACTTGAGACCAGCTTTTACTTATGGAATGTCTCTCATATATATATACCAACCCTTCTCCCTTGATGATCAACAAAGTATTGCCAGTCCCAGATAATTTCATGACTTTTCCAGTTTCGTGAAATGTTTTTTTCCAGTTTTCGGATATATCCTCTGTTGGTATTTGTGTTGGTGTGATTGTTGGTGTGATTGTTGGTGTGATTGTTGGTATATTTGATGACCGCAAGGTTGGCACCATGGATGGTCGTCTTGAAAAAAATTCTGGCACTTCTATGGATGGCGAGCTAGATGGATTTATCGATTGAAGTATTCCTTGTTCAAAATCAG
>Ga0209092_10004108_pt1 | contig 12305 bp, 5 predicted proteins | sample FraStrMetagenome_FD_187446 | JGI IMG/M metagenome (GOLD analysis project Ga0209092, IMG submission 187446) | Marine eukaryotic phytoplankton communities from Arctic Ocean - Fram Strait ARC3M Metagenome (SPAdes) (version 2) | ecosystem: Environmental > Aquatic > Marine > Oceanic | place: Fram... | reverse complement strand
ACGGGGGCGTATCAACTAGGAATGTATATACGTCGTGGAGTCGAGTATAGTTAGTTAGTAAAGTTGAATTCATCTTTGTTTTCTAACGCCCGAAAGCGTGATAGTCCTGTTGATCGGCGAGTGTGATAGCGGTTCCGTCCTCCATATCTACGTTTTGTTTCGAAGCCAAAGATGTCTGCATGGAAAGTGAGCCTATCTAGGCATTTGCCTATTCTTAGGTTTTTTGCCTGTCCAAAAAGTCCTTCATCGAGAGGGGTGTAGTAAGTTTAAAAACAAATCAAATTTGTGGCAGATAATGATTTGCTTGATTGGACCAAAAAGACAAAATCATTATTACAATGAATTTTGTCTTTAATACCTAACCGTCTATGATCGATCGTGATAATTCTTCACAGCTCATGGTATACAGAAAACTACGGGGAGCTCACCCAACTGAACCCCACAATGCCTCTATTACTTAGAACAACTCCCAACGCTATGCCAGCCATTACCACAGAGATCTCTTTCACTGTCAACGATCTTTTACGCTACATGATTGAAACTGGTAAATTCTGTGATGCCAATGGGACCATTAGCGAAGCTCGAGTTGAGGCAGCACAAGCTTACCTTCAAACAGACTGGGAAACACTTGCTAAAGAACGCTGGAGCAGTCCTGGTTTCGATCCTGCCAGACCTGATTTGGACAAAATCAAGCCTAGGTGGAGAGAAGATCCTGCAATTGCTCGAAATCTGGAAATTTATTTGAGCCTTAAGGATGCAGCAGATGAACAGATGGAGGTGATCAAGAGCGGCCCTGATGATGAATATCTCAAGGCCCAAAACGCTTTACTTATGTGCCAAAGAGTTGATTTATTTTGTGCAGGACCTAGTGAGGTCGAGGAAGCTGTAAAGCATTTGCTGAACCTAGGAAAACAATTCAACACAATGAAGCCAGATATGCCAGAGTATATCACTGAATTTTACCCTGGTGCTGCCGACTTAGAATAAGTATGTGATAAAAACTTTGAAGAAAGTCGCTTTACTAAAGTATGTTCTTTCCCAACGATGCAGAAGCATTCGTGAATATTATATTATTGAATGTTAAACTAAGCAACTAATCATAGTTCCGATCTCTTGAACTTGAAATACTTTAATTACTCAAACAATCCTCTTATCTAATTGAAATACAATTATACATCGCAAGATATCTATTCCATGCAAGAGCCTAAACTTTTGACAATTGTAACTTTCTTAGTCTTAAGAACAATACCAATGTTAAGATAATTGAATTATTAAATATAATCTTGTTTCTATTCCTTAAGGATTTTTACCTATAGAATCAGGATTTTGAGATGAAGTCTTATCATCACCACCCCCTTGCAGTGTCGCTTCTCTCCTCATCATCATTTCTTTCCTACGCATCATTTGCATGAATTCTCTTCTTCTTTTTCTCTCTTCGTACATAGGAGTGAAGGTCCCATGCATGCCTGTCACTTTTGAAAACGCTTTGCGTACACTACGAAACGGAGGCAGGGAAAGGGTTCGAGGTGGTGATGATATATTATTCCTTGTTTCGTTTGATTCCAGTGACGGAAGAGGAGATGCTTGCTTTTCAGATTTCTCGTTCTTTAATTTTGTCTCATAGTCTTCTTCTAGGTTTTCATCAGCAAAATCATTTGGAGTTGTACCTGCATCTACTCCAGAAGAAGGAGGTGATGAAGGATTCAAACTTTTCTGTATCACTTTTTCAGTCACAACATCTACAGATTTGAAGTCTTTATAATTTGATGGGATATCATCTTTAATGTCAGAATCCTCTGAAAGATCTTCGTCTATCTCATATTTGAGAGCTTCCTCTTCTTCATTATCACTTGTTTCGTCTTCATCTACAACTAGACTCGTCATTATAACTTCGACGCTATCAGATGGATCGGCCTTGGCATGTTTTTCATTCAAAGACTTTTGGATAGAAGCAGATCTTTCACGCTCGTCATACTCACTAATGAGAATTTGTAATTCTTCCTTTTCCTCTTCTAATGCTTCAACGCGTTCTTCCATCATTTCCATGTCAAGATCTTTCTGAATAAGAGCATTCTTCATACTGTGTACTTCTTTTGACAAACCTCCTTTCTCAGTACCCCATTTTTCTCGTTCTGATTGAACTCCCTCAAGAATTTCAACAACTTCTTGACGAGTTTCTTCTTTCTCCTTCTCAAATTCCCGTTTTGAAATAGCAAAGTTAGCTAAGCGTTCTTCTAATTTGTCCACGTACAATTCAATAGCATTTATTTCTGAAGTTGTTGTGTTGAGTTCCTTTTGGGAAGCAGCTAGTTGCGATTGTAGTTTCACCAACTGAGATTGATGTGTTTGCTCAAGATTTGTAATAGTACTTTGTAGATGAGCAATGTCTATAGATTTTCAGACAAGGATTAATGAATAGTTAAGTACGAAGAGATGATAAAAGTCTGATTTCGAAAGATAAAAAAGTAAACCTAACGTACCTTCTGACTTTTCTCTAAGTTCGTTCTCTAGCTTTTCTCGGGCAGGTCCAATTTCTTCCTTCATCTCTCTCTGCAATTGTTTCAATGCAGCTTTTAAGACAAGTTTATCTTCCTCAAACACTTGGACTCGACTATGTAATTCAGAGATCAATGTATCTCTAGACTCTACTACTTCCGCAATAGCAGTATTATTTTGAGATAAAGTATCAATGACACTTTCCAACTCACTCACATGTTGTCGGGTTTGAGTAAGGGCCATTGTTAAAGTTGTTCTTGTAAGGTTCAATTTTTGGGCATTGGGATCATCCAATAGAGGAGCAGTATTTGATGAAGATGATCGCATCAACAAAATATTAAAAAGAGATGTGAAGAATCCGTTTTTTTTGGTAGTGATGGGAATGGAAGCAGATGTTTTACTAAGAGAATTTCGTTTGACTGATTCGTGCTCGCTACTCTCTCTAACTTGTTCCACAAAAAAAGATAACTCTTCAATCTGTGTCTTCTTTTCATCTATTTCCAACTCCATCACTTCCTCGAGTTTTTCCCATTTCTCTTTTTGTTCTTTCATCTCCTCTAAAATGTCTTCTAATTCCTTTTTGGAGCTTTCACAATCTTTCCATCTATCATAGTACACTGTAGAATTATGCTCAACTTCCTTCAGCTGTACTTGTTCATGAGCGAGCTGATTGGAGAGATTGGCGACTTGCTCAGTCAAAGAATCGATTTCTTGTAAATGGACCGAACTTTCATTGTTATAATTCTGGATTTCCTGTGTAAGATTTTGGATTTTTTCCGTAAGTGAAATGTATTCATGTTGTTGATCTTGATATTCTTGCCATTGATCTTGTGGATGGTATTGTTGAGGAGGTGGGTTGTAGTAAGAATCAGATGGGTTCATTTGCGGTGGATTTGGATCGTTATAATAATCATATGGCGGATACATAATAGGGTCGATGCTATCTTTCATATCTTGCACATCTTGCGCAACAAAATCATTTTCTTCACTTTTCCCTTGTGACATAGGAGGTGGTGGAGGGGGTGGAATATATTGCTGTGATGCAATATTTTCGTCCTCATGTGGCGGCGGTGGTGGTGGAAAAGGGGGTGGAGGCGGGTAGTATGTTTGTTGCGGGTTTTGTTGCTCATTTTTCTCATCTTGCTTGTCGTCACGAGTGTCATTTTTATCATCTGATTTACCAAACCAGCCTGCTCCTCCTCGTATGTCTTTGCACACACCATTTGCACTGCGGCAGAAAAAAGATGAAGGGGGTTTGATGCCTTCGACTGTCAATATTGTGAAAACCATTCCAATCAGAAGGAGCTTCATCATTTTTTCTACCATATTTTGTTTTTCTTTCTAGCACTTCGTGTTTTGCTGATTCCAAATCAGATTCTTGCCATAGTCCAATGATGTTTAATTTTGATGAATACGACCACAAACGAATATTGATGTGAAGGTCGAGCTCTAGAGTGATGAAATGATGTAATTACACGTATAGGTGATAGTTATTGTTGTGGCCTATGAAGTGTCATTTTCATTGTTAAGTAAGTGATATAATGTACCATATTTCTACGTCATTCTACAACAGATGCTATTTTGATGGACTTAACGTTTTGTCAGCAGATTTGAATGCTTATTATCATAAATTAAGTTTCATAGTGATACAATTTTTTGCATGACCTAGTTGCTGCTGACATCTATAATAATTTTACAAAAGTAAAATGTTCAGCATTCATTTATTTCGACAGGATGCAAATTTGAACTTTATTTCTGCATTTTTTCTAAGCTGTCAATACATTGTGTCACATATTCGCACCCATCATAATGGATCCTTTTTCATATTGACGAAGTTGAAGACCCCTTTGAAAAATAATGTAAAAAAATTGTCGATATACTTCAGTTTAGGCGGTCTCCATAGTTTGTTCATTAGATTCTTCGAGAGGCTCATCTGCTTTGTGTCTTTTCGAAGATGTAGATTTACTTCCTTTGGTTCGTTTCGATATACGTGAAGTTGCCGTTGTTGTAACCTGAAAAAAGTAGGAGAGGATGAGTTGATGTGACGGTGCAAAAGAATATCAATTACTACTACAACACGTTCTTACCTCCCCCAGTGCTTCTTCTTCGCTCATGAGGTTCGCAATGAAGTGCAGAGCATCTTTTTTGCTGAGCAAATGAATGCTACTTACCTGTGATTTGTAGGATAAAATTGGTGATTAGAAACACAAAAAATGAAAATAAATTAGTTACTTAAAAACAAAATTACCTTGTTCTGGTGGCTTATTCCAAAGCATCGTTCAGACACTGTTACTAGTTCTGGTCTAAATGTACTGCAAATGAATTGCGTTGGGTTTTCGGAGTTCGTTGATTGTTTTTTTATCAAATTTGCCACTGAAGCCCTGTAAGTCGAATCAAGGGCTTGATCTAATTCATCAAAAAGGTAGAATGGCGCTGGATCACACCGTTGGATCGAAAAAATTAATGCAAGAGCCACAAGTGCTTTTTGACCGCCTGAAAGTTGAGACATCAAAAAGTTTTCTCCTACAGCAGAAAATCTCACTTTTATGCCTACTCCTTGGAAGAGAGACACATTTGGATTGTTGGGGTCAAAAGAATCATCTTTTCCACCGTCTTCAGGAAGAGCCGTACGCATAACGAGCTCCCCAGCTCCATTTGGAACAAGTTCCTTGAAAACGTCTTTGAAGTGAGACGAAACACCTCGAAATGTTCTATTTATGGCCTCATCTTTTTTACGATCAAGATTTTCTACAAGTTCTTCTACTTTCTCAGCTCCAAGATCTAGATCTTCTTTCCTACTTGTAAGAGCTTCGCGTTGTTCGTTGAAACTCACATATTGATCATAAGCCTTCTTATTAACATGAGAATATTTCTTTAGCTCGTTGTTTACTGAATCAAGCTTTTTCATGAGCTTACTCACAGACAGCTGTGAATATTGAGAAAGCTCAGAGGAAGGAGGTAAAGACCCAAGCTCTTGAATTTTCTTTATGTTCATTTCTCTTTTACTGATAACCATTGACCGTTTTGTCAATAATCGTTCCCCATTTTCTGTTGCATCCTCAAGCTTTTGACGATAACTTTCATCTCTTGACTTCAATTTATCCAGATTGTTTGTCACTGTATTCAATTCCTCTTTGATTTCTTCATCTGTAGCACGGCTCTCCATCAGATTTCGTTCCAACTTTTCGAATTCTCTTTCAGTTAGGTCTAGCTCATTGCGTAAATTCTCCAATTCTTCTTTGTTGATATTTCCCTCTCTCCCTTTCCTTCTATTCGATTTCGCACCCGAAGTCATTTCTTCAAGCTCTTTTTTCTTTCTCATTAAATTGTCTTCTAAGAGACTCCTTAATTTTTCACGCTCTAAACTTATCTCCTCTAAAGTATGCCTGGCAACGTCAATTCCATCTAAGACTTCATTCGACTCTGTTTTGAGTTTGGCCATCAATTTTCTTTCCTTCGTCGTCAAAGAAGAACTCAATTTAGTTCCAATTTCGTTTCTCAATCTTCCTATCTGCGATGAAATCAAATTTATTTCATTATTTAAATCTATTATGGATTTGGATTTAATATTTTCCAACTGTTTCCTTTTTTGGAGCATTGTTTCCTCTAGTCTAGACGTATCGTCTTCAAGAGCTGTCAATGCGTGATTTATGCCAGCACGTTTTGCCTCAAGCTTCTGCATCTCACCCATCACTGCACTCACATTTTGGTCAACAGCAGTTGCTTTTCTTTGAACTTCCTTTTGCTCCGTTTCGAGAGAGTCTAAAGCTTTCTTAGCTTGTTTCAAATCCGAATGCATCTTTAATCTATTTTTAGCTGCATCAACAAAACCACCTGTTAATGACCCTTTAGAGCTGCAAAGGTCGCCTTCCAGAGTAATTGCATCCATACGACATCTTTGACTCCATTGGTGTGCAACTTCTGTGTTTCTTGCAAGGAGTTTTCTTCCAAATACATGTTTCATTGCAACTTCGATACGTGGATGATACCGAATGCATTTGGATAGCAGTGGGGTAACGTCACTTCCACTTTCTGGGTACTGAATACTGCGGTTATCCCTAAGTTGAGATAGGGGAAGAAAAGTGACGCGACCAAGCCTATCTCTTTCCAACCTCTTCATTAACTTCGCCGCGGTTGCGTCAGTATCCACTATTACATGAAATAAGGCATTACCTGCAGAAACCTCAATTGCAGTTTGATACATTTCTTCCTTGGCTTCTATATTTTCAATGACTGGACCAAAATATCCTCTCTGGACGCGTTCTTCAACAACAATTCTTTCCAGAGCTTCTAAACCCATTGAAGTTGCACGAGGTGTGAGTTTACGGATCTCTGATTGCAATCTTCGAAAATCATCTGTGGCTTCTGCCACTTTCTCGGAATGCTCGTCAAGGAATCTCCAGCCATCTCTTCGTTTTTCCGCAAGCTCGTTTCTTTTACGGGTCTTTTCTTCTATGGATTCCGAAAGTGAAACAATTTGACTATTTTTTTTATTCATTTCATCAGTTTTTCTCTTAAATTCAAGTTCTTCCCGGGACAATGTATTTTCCAGGGTCTCAATTCTCTCCGATTGGGATGTAAATTGTGTGGTCTTATCTTCTAAATTTGATTCAAGTTCATCTATTTGTGCATTCAAAGCAGTATCTCGCTCTTCTTTAGAACTGTAATTTCGTCCCCTATTTTGTTTTGCAAGGAGACTATCAATCGTCAGATTGGCTTCTTCATTTTGACTTACGAGTTCATTAAGTTCTTTTTGAGCTCCTTCATATTTTGGCTGAATATCCTCATCCAGTTTAGTTTGGGCTTGAGAAATCTCTTTTTCAATTTGAGATAATTCTTTTTTGCTTTGTTTTTCAATTTCTTCACTTGATTTGAGTCCCTCTTCAAGTTCTTTCTTTTCAACCTCTAATTTTGCCTTGGTGGTTATTAACTTTGTTTTCTTTGATTCCAAACTCTGTAATTCTGTTTTATTTCTTCTTAAAACGTTTCCATTTTGTTTCTTTTTTGTTTCTAAAGATCTAATTTCTTCATGTGTGACTCGTACATCCTCGTGAAGTTTATTCAATTTTTCTGCTTCATCATGCCTTGCTTGCTCTAAATCGTCTAAATCTTGCCGAGATTTACGAAGTTCATGATCGTAAACTGTATACTCGACAGCACGCCTTTCTCTATCCAGCTTTTGATAACGTGTTAACTCTTCCTTTTCATCTTGCAATTCACCTAATCTAGTGTCTATGTACAAAAGCATTTCGTCAATCTTTTCAATGGATGATCTGTTTTCTTCCATCTTTGCCAGACTTTCAGCTTTCTTTTCATCATAAACTGTTGTTCCAGCAACCTCTTTCAACAAAGTTAATCTTTCTTCATCACTCATGGTACAAAGAGCGTTTACTTTACCCTGCTGTACAATAAAGTAAGGATTGGATTTACTGAAACCTGCTCCCTCCAGTAAGCCCATAACTTCATTCTTTGTTGCACGTTTACGTTGTAAGAAAAACTCATCCTTCTTGTGACCCACTGTACGACGTAGAACAACTTCATCAGCAGAGGTGGACGATGTGGATTCCACTGAAAACCGGCCATCGGAATTGTCAAATACGATCTCTACAAAAGCATTAACTGCAGCTGTACCTGACCCTTCGTGCAGAAGTGACTGACGTTCCTCCTGTTTACATGAATCGAAGTGCACGGAAGTAAACGAGTGAGCTATTGGGGATATCGTATTGATTCATGCTGACAATAATTTTCCCGCTCAAATTCAAAAAATATTATTTGGACACATACCGTACGAAGATGGAAAAATTTTGGTGAGAGCAGGGCAAATTGGACTGCATCAAAAAGGTTGGATTTACCACTACCGTTCCTTCCAACAACACAATTTGTGGTGCATGAGAATGGATGGATCTCAGGCTGCTGTCTGAAGGATCTGAAGTTCGAAATTGTAATTTGTTTGATATGCATTTTTACCCTTCCTTTGTGAAATTGACATCACAGATCTCCCACAAAATCAAATGATGATGGAAATGTTAAATAAAGGTAATCAACCCATTTGTTCTACTACGTACTCACTATGTGTTAAATCATACTGTCTCGGAACTCTAATTGAATTGTATATGGTATGCCACGAAGGGTATTTTTGAATAGCGTTTTCAAAAGTGGCGCGAAAAAAGTGTGGACAAATTGACGCGGTATTTTCATGTTCATATGAATTGAATTCTTTGTTATTCGGCAAAAGTGGAATTTTTGCATGAACACATCAAGCTCAAAAGCCGAAACATCATTCCCTTTGCTATTACACATTGTAAAGTCTACAATATGCAACTCACGACAAATTTATTTATTATCACAACCCATAATTCCGGAATCATTTTGATAAAGCTTCTTCATGAAAATGTTTAAATATTGATACATGAATGCAAAAGACACAGTCAACAATCCCCGTATCATATCTTCTTTTAGATTCTGTTATTTATCTAGAGTCTGCGTTCAGGAGGAATAAAGATTAAAAATATTCCCAAACGAGTCATGGAGCTACAGTTTGCTATAGGAACTGAGTTTTTTTGCTCTTGCGAGTTTCATCAAAGTCCAATTTAAGGAAAAAGATATTGGATACAAACGGTCGAACCTATGATGAGATGACGCACATTAAGTTTGGATAGAAAACACATTACTTTATAATATAGTATACATTTCAGTGCTATGAAAAAATTGTAATAATCGGAGATATATTGAAAAGTCCAAAATGGTAGATGTTTCCAGAATCTACTCTCTGGAGAGTTTCGTGAAACAGTACTAGTTCAAAGTATTATTGCTGACTATCATCATACACATTGATTATGTCTCTGCTCACCAGCAGAGAGAGTAAAAATACTGTAACAATAGGAAAGAGGATGACTAATGCATGTTGTATCAGGCGTCTCCATAAATTTCATATTCACTACTTTCATTTACATCATGCCTATATTCTCGTTTTTTTCTCTAGCTACTAAAGAGAGATAGAGAAAGAGTTTTCCATAGCCACCACGTGCGCAAAAAGTACAATCGTGAGTGAGTTTTCAGACGTGGATTTTATTCCTAGCAAAAAATTGTTTGAAGTAGTACATAGTAATAAATATTGCCAAAAGGAAGAGGCACTTTATTCACGAGTCATAACCAAAACGAACGTTTCCTATTTTCCTAGCTTAATTTCAAGAACAACGAGAAAGCCTAAGCTCTAAGTGATGAAAGTTTTAGAATGAAATATAGACGTTTTCAAAATGTTTGGATGTGCTTCGGACCAATTACGGTCATAATTAGATGTTGTTCACCGTAGAAAGGTGCCCCTTGTTTAATTCTTGAAACACGAATCCTTAGACGATACTTTCTATTTAGCAGTATGTGAAAATTATTTTTGAAAAGACAAAAAGTAGGTTCTTAGAGATCTTCACTCTGGAAGAGTATTTATCATGTTTTGAATATGACTGCTTTGAGACATTCGTAAATGACAAAAAATGAGCCTCTCTACATTCTAATACCTATATGTATATAGAGAAACCAGAATTTAAAACGTCATACAAAAAATATTTCGTGAATGCCTCCTATTTCTTGATCCACAAATAGTTGGTAGAACACATATCATAAAGAAGGTCATTATCCTGACCCTGGAATATAAAGGTTATAGATTGTTTCAGATCGAGAAGCATTTGAATTCGCAATTGTCTCACAAACAACAGATTTCAACCAGCAGCAAAGACTTAATCATGTGTGGACCTAAATCATCTGAAACTTTGAACGCTTCTATGTCGATGAAAAACGAAGAAGTGATACACGAGGAAACTAGTGTCAAAAGAAATATGAGTACAGCTGGCAAAGGCCTTGAGCAAAAGGAAAAGGAATGCTTATTTGACACTCTACCAAAAAATTATCAATTAATACTTCTAACGCTAGGAATGTTTGTATTCTTTGGAACCCACAATGTTCTGCAAGAAGCAATAATGCAAATACCTGGTTTTGAATTTGGGGTCATGCTTGGATACATGGATGTCATAGGGTAAGGAAACTAATTCATTTTGTATGACTTTCTAAATAGCATTCTAACTCGGACATTTTTCATCAACATCAGTGTTACACTCGGATCTCTCATCGAGATGAAATTCATTGCAAAAGAAGAAGGGCGTAAAGCTCCTCTTTCGGCCTATCCGATACTTACTCTTTGTCTACTCGCCTCGTCAAGCTTATCGAACATGTCTCTAGACTATATTAATTTTCCTACAAAAGTAGTTTTTAGGTCATGCAAGCTTCTTCCAACCATGATGATCTCTACAATGATGAACAAACGAGTTTTTTCTTCCATAGAATATATATTGGCTTTTGCTGTATGTGTCGGTCTTATTCTCTTTGCTGCAGCCGATTGGAAATTAACACCGTCTTTCAATCCAATTGGTCTTGTCCTTGTTTCTCTAAGCGTTGTGGCAGATTCAATTCTCCCAAATGCACAAGAAAAATTGTTTAGAAATGGCTCAAGCAGACTTGAGGTTACTTATTACTCAAATTCCTTTACATTGATTGCAATGACTGTTTCAACAATTGCATCTGGCGACTTATTTAGATTCATTAGCTTGATCCTAAGTGACAAAACCATCATGGCCGTCATGTGCGTGTACACTTTGGTTGCATATATCGCAATTTCCTTTTTCATGCAAATCGTGAAAAGATTTGGGGCCGTGACAGGGGTTTTATCAGCAGCTGGTAGAAAGGTAATGACTTTGGTACTCTCTTTTCTCCTCTTTCCTAAAGAATTTAGCTGGTTATATGTAATGGGTTCGGCGTTGGTTCTGGGTAGTTTACTTACTAATTCATTATTGAAAATAAGGAGAAAATCTCCGAAATTCGAAGAGAACTCTAATTCTACAGTGAATATTGGGAGTGACGATTATAAAAGAACAGAATCAAAGCCTCTGGTTGAGAATGGAGAATCTCGTGTTTAAATATGATAAACTAGATCTCTATAAGTTTTAGTTTAGCGTAACAGTACAAAATTGGCAGCAGAAAATGCTCATTTCAGATATTTCGATGTTTAGATTTCATCGATTAATGTAAATGATGAGAAAACAAAGCAAAACGTATGGAGTATTTATGCGCTTGTGTGTGTGTATGTGTTTGTTTTTCTAGCAAATACGATTCTCTGTGTTTACCAAAAACTAAAGAGAGTGTCCTAGAAAGATTATTGTTTTTTAATTCAAAGGATTTGAAAAATTCACATCAGGTGTAAATTAAAACATTGTTTCAATTACTACCCAGCATTATCAAAATGGGAACGAAACTGTTTGTGATGCTGAAATAAAAAAAGAATTTTCACTTTTTCATTTTTTATATATACCTCTCTATAGTAGTAAGATTCAGTATACGTCCCAGTGCGAACTTGATATAATACGTAAAACTATAGCAAACATAACATAACCTAATAAATAATAATAATATTTTTATAAGCAAATTATTAATTAAGCTTTTAACTACATAAAGATTTAGGACCTAAATGAGTTGAGAGCATACCATATTGATTTAACGGGACATCTTCTTTCGAAGCAAGATCTAAGCTTCTAAGTGAATTTTATATTTACTACTACTTTAGTGTTGCCACAATTCAGACTAGATATAGTTACTCTCTATCAGCCCTAAATGGTGATTTACAAAGTTTGTGTTACTGGGTATTTCAATTAAGCGAAATATCGTATTGTAATCTTGCTTGAATTCGTGCTTCGGAACTTGATTTCTTTGCTCGTATCTCTCTGGGGTGTTGGACGAGAATCTCGCTGGACCAACAAGACATA
>Ga0209092_10004103_pt1 | contig 12315 bp, 13 predicted proteins | sample FraStrMetagenome_FD_187446 | JGI IMG/M metagenome (GOLD analysis project Ga0209092, IMG submission 187446) | Marine eukaryotic phytoplankton communities from Arctic Ocean - Fram Strait ARC3M Metagenome (SPAdes) (version 2) | ecosystem: Environmental > Aquatic > Marine > Oceanic | place: Fram... | reverse complement strand
AAAAGAGTTTCTATACGGATGCTATGATAGTTGAAAAGATTGGATTAAAAGCAGAAAACTTTATTTTATATAAAGTACTGATGGGGGATGCTAGTGATAAAGTAGCAGGTGTTAAAGGATTAGGACCTAAAAAACTATTTAAACTATTCCCTGAACTAAAAACCCAACATCTTACACTAGACGATATATTTGATATAGCAGGTAAAAAGTTAAAGGAAAACGTTATATACTCAAGAATAATAATGACTGAAGATGATTTACGTAAAAACTTTACGATTATGGATCTAGCAAAACCTATGTTAGATGTAGATGATAAAATATTATTAGATGAATCTATTAAAGCAGGAGTACCAGATTTAGCTTCTAAACCCTTTATGGATTTATATAACGAAGATTCACTAGGAGGTATGATTCGAAATACTGACTTTTGGTTGAAGGATAACTTCGGCCCCCTTCAACAAAGTGTAGGATAAGCCAAATAGGATTCGTATATTAGGGTAATATTAATAAATAAAAATAAAAGTTATATGACACTTAACTCAGTATCAGATTATGGGAAAGGATTCCAAATAAAAGTGTTATCATCTTTACTAACACATAAAGAACTACTTACCAACATACATGATATTATTTCAGACGAATATTTTGAGTCATCATCACATAAGTGGATTGTAAGTGAAATACTTAAGTATTATGATAAGTATCACACTACACCTAGTCTAGATATTCTAAAAGTAGAGTTACAGAAAATAGATAACGATGTTTTACAAGTGTCTATTAAAGACCAACTTAAACAAGCATATGTAGCTTCAGATGAAGATTTAGCTTATATTCAAGAAGAGTTTACTGATTTTTGTAAAAACCAACAACTGAAAAAAGCACTTATGTCATCTGTTGACTTATTAAAAGCAGGTGATTTTGATGGTATTAGGTTTATGGTTGATAACGCTTTAAAAGCAGGTCAAGATAAAAATATAGGTCACGATTACTTAAAAGATATTGAATCTCGTTATCGTAAAGAATCACGTGATACTATCCCTACACCTTGGGACGCGGTTAATAACTTATTACAAGGTGGTTTAGGTAACGGAGATTTTGGTTTAGTATTCGGTAACCCAGGTGGTGGTAAATCTTGGGCTTTAGTTGCTTTAGGAGGACACGCCGCTAAGTTAGGATATAACGTTGTTCACTATACTTTAGAGTTAGGTGAAGAATATGTTGCTAGAAGATATGATTCGTTTTTTACAAAAATACCTGTAGACAAAATCATCAACCATAGAGAAACAGTTGAATCTGTTATAGCGGATCTACCAGGAAGTGTTATTATTAAAGAGTTTCCAACAGGTAGAGCCACAGTATCCACGATTGAATCACATCTACAAAAGGTAGGAGACATAGGAAATAAACCAGACCTTATTATAATAGATTATGTTGATCTTTTAGCATCAACTCGTAAAAACTCTGAACGGAAACAAGAGATTGATGATATTTATACTAGTACAAAGGGGTTAGCTAGACAACTAGATTTACCTGTTTGGTCAGTATCTCAAGTTAATAGAACTGGTGCTCAAGATAAGATTATCGAAGGAGATAAAGCAGCAGGTTCGTATGATAAGATGATGATTACTGATTTTGCGATGTCGTTATCTCGTAAAAAAGAAGATAAAGAAAGAGGAACAGGACGTTTCCATATTATGAAAAACAGATATGGAACGGATGGTTTAACCTTTAATGTTAACGCTGATACGTCAACAGGTCACTTTGTTTTGTCTGCTTATAACGAAGATGATGAAGATGATGATATGCCTAGGTTTAACCAAATACCCGCAGTAAAGGGACCAGTTGATAACTGGGATAAAAAAGCACTAAAGAGTACAACAGCCTACGAGGCATTTTTTAAAACAGAAAACAAATAATAAACATGAGGAACATTACTGAGGAGAGAATAGTTTACAAACCCTTTGAATACCCAGAGGCGTTTGATTTTTACCTAAAACAACAACAAGCACATTGGATATGGACTGAAGTTCCTATGATGGCTGACGTTACAGATTGGAAACAAAACCTATCAGAAACTGAAAAAAATATTATAGGATCTATCCTCAAGGGATTCGCTCAAACCGAAACAGTAGTAAACGATTATTGGTCAAATCTCGTGACTAAATGGTTTAGAAAACCTGAAATCATTGCTATGGGTGTATGTTTTGCTAATATGGAAACCATTCATGCCGAAGCATATTCGTTATTAAACGAAGAGTTAGGATTAGATGATTTTAGTGAGTTTTTAGAAGATGAAACAACGATGGCTAAAATCGAAAACCTTATGAGTGTTAGAGATGGTCACAATGGTGAACCAGATTGGAGTGCTAGAGCAAAATCATTAGCTATATTCTCAGCGTTTACTGAAGGTGTAAATCTATTCTCATCATTTGCTGTTTTATTATCCTTTAAACTACAAAATAAACTTAAAGGTGTAGGTCAGATAGTAGAGTGGAGTATTAGAGATGAATCACTACACTCAAATGCTGGTTGTTGGTTATTTAGAACTTTATTAGAAGAAAACCCAGAAATCAACACACCTGAACTAAAAGCAGAAATCGAAGAAGCAGCAAGGTTATCTTTAAAACTTGAACTAGATTTTATTGATAAAGTTTATGAAATGGGTGATTTAGATGGATGTCCAAAATACGATTTAGTATCTTTTATCAAACATAGAGTTAATACTAAAATGGGTGATTTAGGTTATGGTGCTATTGTAAATGGAATAGATGAATCAGCTGTTAAAAGAATGAAGTGGTTTGATTCACTATCAGCAGGAAAACAACATACTGATTTCTTCGCAAATAGAGTTACAAACTATAGTAAAGGAGCACAAAACTGGGACGCAAACGATATATTTTAAAAACATGGACAACAACTTGATTTCAAACACTGATAACTGGGTAGCAGGTAAAGACTATCCTGAGTTTTTTGACGAGATTTCACTCTCAACCATCTCAAAGGGTTATTTACTACCTGGTGAAACACCAAAAACAGCTTATAGACGAGTAGCTAGAGCAGCATCTATGAGACTTAAAAAACCAGAACTTGAAAATAAGTTCTTTAAGTTAATATGGAACGGATGGTTAGGTTTAGCATCACCTGTTTTATCTAATATGGGTACTGATCGTGGTTTACCTATCTCATGTTTTGGAGTGGATACACCAGACTCAGTTAGAGGTATAGGTTTAACAAACGCAGAACTAATGAAACTAACATCACAAGGTGGTGGTGTCGGTATTTCACTATCTCGAATCAGAGGTAGAGGAACAGAGATTTCTGGTAACGGTAAATCTGAGGGTGTTGTGCCTTGGGCTAAAATATATGACTCAACTATAGTAGCAACCAACCAAGGTAACGTAAGACGAGGTGCTGCATCTGTAAACTTAGATATTAACCACACAGACATATCAGAGTTTATGCAAATCAGAAGACCTAAAGGTGATCCTAATAGACAATGTCTAAACTTACACCAATGTGTTGTTGCTGATGATGCTTTTATGAGAAAGTTAGAAGCAAGAGATCAAGAAGCAATGGGTTTATGGGCTGAGATTTTAAAGTCAAGAATGGAAACAGGTGAACCTTATATTATGTTTAAGGATAATGTTAATAAAAACAACCCTATTTCTTACGCTATGAATAACTTAGAAGTAAGTATGACTAATATTTGTACTGAAATCACTTTATTTACAGATGAAGAACATTCGTTTATTTGTTGTTTATCATCTTTAAACTTAGCTAAATATGATGAGTGGAAGGACACAGATGCTGTAGAGTTATCAACTTGGTTCTTAGATGGTGTAATGCAAGAGTTTATTGACAAGTCATCAGGACGTGAATCACTAAAACGTACTTATAGTCATGCTCGTAAAGGACGCGCTTTAGGATTAGGCGTTATGGGTTGGCATACTTTCTTACAACAGAAAAACCTACCTTTTAACTCAATAGCTTCAACAGCACATACCCATAATATATTTTCAGATATTAAGTATAAAGCAGAAAAAGCATCAAGAGATTTAGCATCCGAATATGGTGAACCACTTTGGTGTAAAGGAACAGGTATGAGAAACACACATTTACTTGCCGTAGCTCCTACCGTATCGAATAGCGTTATAACAGGTGGTATTTCAGCAGGTATCGAACCGTTACCAGCGAATATCTACACGTTTAACGGCGCTAAGGGAACGTTTATTCGTAAAAATAAATCACTAGAAGTATTATTGGAATCTAAAGGTAAAAATCAAGATAAATGGTGGGATCAAATGCTAGCACAAGATGGTAGTGTTATGGGATTACCAGACGATGTATTAACACCAGAAGAAAAAGAAATATATTTCACATTTCCTGAAATAAATCAACTTGAACTAGTACGTCAAGCAGCTTTACGTCAAAAATATATTGACCAAACCCAATCACTTAACTTATCGTTTACACCAGATGATTCACCAAAATGGATTAATCAAGTCCACCTAGAAAGTTGGAAGTTAGGTATTAAAACTCTATACTATCTACGAACAGATAGTGTTATTAAAGGAGATTTAGGATCTAGATTAAGTGATTGTGTTGCCTGTGAAGGATGATGGCGTGTTACAAAAGAAAATAAGAGGGAGACATATTTGTCTCCCTTTTTTGTATATGTATTATCGACAACAAACAAACAGTTTCCCCCAATAGTTTCCCAATCCGTTATTTAATCAATGGTTTTCTAATTGTTGCAAAACGCGCAGTAATTATGAAATGGACAATAGTAATATTAAGTTGCCTTATAGGCTTCTTGGCCAATTCCCAAGAAATCAATATAGGTAAAGTAGAAAACAAAATCGTATTAGGCGATTTGGCAGGCAATAGAGACTTAGCCTTTGGAGTGCGTAATGTGCTTGAAGAAGTAGTCCAAGATGCTGGCTATGATCTAAATCCAAACTCAATTTCAGAAATTACAGTAGAGATATTATTTTTCGATGTACAGAAGAATAACATCCAACTTGCCGTTTATGGTAAGCAAATAGATGTTTATATGATAGCTGCTAAAGCAACTTTATATAAAAATGGTAAAAAGAAAAAATCAGTAACTGCTAAAGGAACTGCTAAATCTATATCTACATCAACATTAGTGATTGATGGAGGAGGTAAATTTTCCCAAACCAATGTTTCTACAGCAATAAAAAAATTATGTGAACGATTAATAAATAAACTAAAAATTAAATGAAAAACCTATTAATTCTATTACTATTACCTACTATAGTTTTAGGCCAACTTACATCTTCATCTGATGGTATTGATATAGATCTCAATTTTATAAGTACCACTTCAGGGGAAACTGACATTACTAAAGTTCAAGTTAACGATACAATAATCTTAAAATTGGATCTTAATAACCTTTCAGATAAGAATATTACATACGTTCATGCAGATATTGAATATAACTCTAATGCATTTACTTTAGTTGATCATACTTTTAATACACCAACAAATGCCAATAATTCACTTTTTAGTTGGACTGATACAAAATGGACTCCAAATAGTAATTATGATGAAAACGATTTATGGGCTCAATGGAATGGAGGAGGAGGATCATATGGTTCTTCTAATGGGTGGAATGTAGATCATTGGCAAGCAGTATCAACTACTTCATTTGAAGGTACTTATGTTACTATGTATTTTTTAGTAAAAGATACTAGCGATTCTAATTATACTGACGCTATTAATGTTACTATGGCTAGAGTAGCAGATAATTCAGGAACATCAGAATATATCTTCCCATACGGTGAAGTAAGAGCATATGAAACTCAATCTATAAGTTTCGTACCTTTAGAAGATTTAGATAGTAATATTTATGTTAAAGTAGATTTTAATTCTAATATAGATCCTACAAATGTTAAATTAATTATAGTTGAAGATGGTATTCTTGTAGGTACTGTTCAATTAGACTCAAATGGGGATGCTAACATAACTGAATTTATTACTAAAAGTGAATCTACATACACCTATAACTTTGTATGGGATGGAACTGATTCTGAATTATCTACCTTAAAAGATAATATAGTAACAATATCAGATGTAGCTTTAACTCTAAAAGAAGCAGGAGAATTTGATCATGGGAATACAGGAGAAGTATTTAATGTAATACAATATATAGCAGCAGATGTAAATGAAGATACTGCTATAACATCTCAAGATGCTTATAATATGTTAGGGCATATTTTAGGTCAAGTTGATTTATATAGTGAGTATGATACATTTGAAGAATTAGCAATGGTAGTACCAGCATCAGATTATAATTCAATAACTACGCAACAACTTTTTAGTACAGGTATTCCCGATGATAGCACCATTGATATAGATTTTTCTCAAAATACCCAAGTAATAAGATTTAAAGGAGGTATGTTTGGGGACGCTAACCTATCCCATACTGTAAACCAAGATAACCAAGTGACATTAGCATCAGCTAAATCTTTCCAATATGGTATGGATATGAAAGGAGAATCGTTTATAAACGCTGATTATAGCGTAGCATTAGAAGATGGTAAAGTAGTAGCTACATTAGAAATATTATCAAACACCACAGCAGCTTTACAACTTAAATTAGATTTTGACAATACAAGACTAACATTTGAAGAAGTAATATTCAATGTGGGTAATACATCTACCAATTTCGCTACAGCAGAATCAAATAGAGTTAATGTAGGGGTTATTAACCAACAAGGAGATATAATAGGAAATGGATCTACTATAAAATTAATATTTTCAGGAGATGTAGATTCAACAGTTGGGTTAGTAACTATTTTTAATACTGATGCCGCTAGTTTAGAAGGAAAACAACAAATATTAAAACTACAATAATATGAAATATAATTTTCAAAAAAGATACTACATTTGGGTAATTTTATTATTTTTATCATGTGCTAGAGACACAGATAACTTTGATATACAAACAGACCCAATAAGTAGATTAGAAATAGCTGGTTTAGAAGGATTAAAATTTGATGGAAGTAGTATCAAAGATGGTACCAAATTTAATTTCAAAACCCAAACAGCTGGGGTATATACTTTAGAAATTAGAGACCATTTTAAAATTCTTATATCTAAAAGTATTATAAATGCTAAAATCGGAGATAACGTATTAACATTCTATACGAAAGCACTCCAGGAAGGGGATTATAATATTATAATCTACAATTATACCAATAAAGTTCAAGAAACTAAAATGACTATACAATAATATTATGGAAGATATTAAAAAAGCAATTATTGGTATAATGACATTAGCCATTACAACTGGTGGTGGGTTATTAATAAAAAGTCTATTTGAAGGAGAAAAAGAAACGGTAGTTAAGGAAACTACAGAAACAGCTCCACAAGTCATTATTAATATTCCTCAACAAGAAGTAAAAAAAGATACCGTCGTAAAGAAGGTATATGTTAAACCAAAACCCAAACTATCAGAAACAGAAAAAAGAAAGAAAAAGATAGATTGGTAAAGTACTTCGCAGTACAAAAAATGAAACCGACGGCGGCAACCATCGGTCTCAAAGTAAATCAAATAAAATTCAACAGTAACTCAAAACAACAAACATTATGAAACCATTAAACTTATTTCGTATCCAATATACGAAATTCATTTCAGAAAGCCAAACTATTTTAGATTATTTCTTTATAATCTGGGCTCATTTATTAGGGGCTCTAGCCATTACTGGTATTGGACGTATAATATACGAACTAATTACCAACGCATCAACGTTTAATAACGCAACTTGGGGAGTATTCGATACCCTTGGGTAAAAAAGTATTAGCTCTACTACTATTAGTATGTAGCTATACCTCAGCTCAAGTTATTGGTAAAACAAAGACTGAAGATTATCAGGCGGGATTTGAGAAACAAACCTCAATATTCTCTATCCCCGAATACAATGGTAATCCGATACCAGTTGCTTTACTCAATATAGGTGTTACAGAAGACGTATTACAACAATATCCAGAACTCAGAGATAATAGAGTAGGCCTAGGTCTAACTAATATTACTGTAGCGTTTTTAGACGAAACATGGAGATTTGAGTTTGTAGAAACTAGAGATGCTATTAAAGATCGTATGGTAAAACAATACGAAGCATCACAAAAAGGCTTTACAGCTAATCAGACAGATATAATGGGTAAGATTACTCTTGCTAAATACTTCATCTATGTGGAGGTATATGACTATTCTGTATCTGAAGATGAAACGGTAAACTTAAAAGACGGTGTCAAAAATACACTCGTCACTCGATTAGGTTTACAGATTAGAGCAGTAGATGCTGAAACAGGACTTTATATGACAGGTTCTGGATTAGGTAAAGCTGTGACTACTAGAGAACTTACCTTATCAAACTCAGACAACTTAGACGAAGTAAAGTTTAATAGCTCTTCTATTGGTGTAACAACCAGAAAGGCGTTAGAAACAGCTGTAGCTAAGATAGTTAAGAGAATGATACGTAAGGGTATATTCGACCATTAAGGGTTATGAAGAAGTTACTATTAGTTCTATTTTTTACTGCGATGGGGATGTTCGAGGGTCATTCACAGGCCCTCGTCCAAACCTATGTCGATAGATGTACTGGGCAAGTAAGTGTCTTTAGTGTATCTATGGGAGGTAATACTATAGTAGCTTTTTATAATCGTTCTAGATCATTTACCTCTCAAGATTTTCAAAACGGGACTCTTCAATCTTGGTTAGAGGAAACATATTTATGGTGGACGAGTTTGAGTCCTTGCTCAACAACAACAACAGGAGCACAGGCAACTCAACAATCAACTCAACAAACCACGCAGCAAGCAGCAAATGCAGCAGCATCGGCAGCTTCTCAAGCAGCGGCAAATCCAACCACAAATGTACCGACAACTACTCCACCTACAACGACAACTGCACCTACGACTACAACTCCTGATACTTCTAGTACAAATACAACTACTCCAGATACAACTAGTACTGGAGCGAATACAAGTAGCCAGGGAAATAGTTCGACAGGAACCTCAGGATCTTCGGATAGCACGGGAAGCAGTCAAAGTAATACTAGCAACACTGAATCAACGTCTTCAGCAGAAACAACATCTACAGAAACAAATAACGAATCTACTACCTCAGAATCACAAGACACTGAATCAGGAACTTCAGGAGATGAAGGAGGAACAGAAGAATCTACAGAAGTAGAATCAACTACAGAAGAAAGTACCGAAGAGACAACTACAGAAGAAAGTACCGAAGAGTCAACAGAAGAATCAACCGAAGAATCTACAGAGGAAAGTACTGAAGAGGAATCTAAAGAAGAGGAATCTAAAGAAGAATCAGATGAAGAAACAGAAGACAAGGAGTCAGAAGAAGACACAGAAGAAGAGAGCGATGAAGAAGAGTCTAAATCCGACGAAGATGAAGAAACTGAGGAAGAAGACACAGAAGAGGAAAGCAACGACAAAGATAAAAAGGAGAAAAAAAAGAAAAAAAAGAAAAAACGAAGTCTTACTCCTCCTATCGTTACTGCCAACGCAATGTCACAACAACTCCCAACTGGTGAGTTTCAACAAGCAGTTACCTTTGGTGTAAGTAGATCTTCTTTAATGGGTACTGAGACTTATGGTTTAAACGCTATGGTCTATGATAACTTACAGCAATATATGTTAAGTGCTAGTTTTTCTAAGGTACATATTAATAAAAAAGGTAGAGTAAATAGAGTATATTCAGCATCATTGGGTGGTATGAAGATGTATTCAACTTATATGACTATGATGAATCATAGTGTAACTTTTCTAGGTGAAAAAGGATCGGTAGCAGGTATAGCATTTGGAACTAGTTTAACTACTAACGAAGTAGATATAATAAATGGTTTTATAAGTTTTGATAATCAACTACTAGGATTATCACTAACTGGTTTTTATACTAAATCTATACAAGTAACAGATAAACTATCTATTAGTCCTATGTTGGCTATATCATCTCCTTTTATGATGTTTGATATGCTTGAACATACTACTATGTGGAATAGTGATCTTATGATTATAGGTGGATCTAGTTTTAGTTATAAACTAACACAAAGATTTGGTCTTAATCTAGGAGCAAACGTAATAGAATCAACAGCAGAAAACTTTCCTACTATGGTTGCTTTCACAATAGGTGGTAGACTAAGTTTTTAACATATTTATAACAAAATAAAGAATGGACGCAAAGACAAACGCACATAGAAATAGATTTGTAATCACAGCGGTTATACTAGCAACTTTTTTCCTTATTATGATGGGAATAGGATTTGCTATTATAGGAAATGGAGATACACCTTCAATAAATCAAGAATGGAAAGAAATACTATTATTAGTATTAGGTGCTTTTTTAGGTTCTTATTCTAGAGTAGTAGATTTTTGGTTTAATGGAAATGATACCAATATAGATGGCAGACCAGATCATACCCCACCAGCAGAACCATGTGACTGTGATGAACCAGATGACGAATTAGATAATCTTTACTAATATGCCAATCCAACCTAAAGGAATCATACTCCATAGTATGAGCGAATATCTAATGTGGAAAGGTAAAAAGCTATACGCTAAAGACTTTCTAAAAGAACTAGGCCTATCAGTACATGGATTTATAAAACCTGATGGTACTTACGATAAAATGATACCCTCACCAGGTAAAGCGTTTCATGCTGGAAAATCACTACATGAAGGTGTATCTGGATTAAATTCACATTACTTAGGAGTAGAATTATTAGTTGAAGGTGTTAACGATTATGGATCGTTTAGTAAAAAAATAAATCAAAGAGGAACATACACTCAAGCACAATTTGATACCACCGTAGAAGTATTTAAATATTGGATGAAACAATTTAATATACCAGTATCCAAAGTAGTAAGACATTCAGATGTTTCAGGGGATCATGTAAGAGGTAAAAATAAAGGTAAAACAGATCCTGGATCAGCATTAGATTGGGATGCGTTTAAATCAGCTTTATCATAAGTAGGTTGTCTTTTTGATTTGGTTTTATTATATTAGAACGTAATTAATACAACAATACAATGGAAATATTATCTAATCTGAAAAAGGGACTTTTCCCCTTCATAATAGCATTTACAGCTTTGTCTGTTAGTGCGTCTGCTGCATTTTATTCAGTAAGTGGTTTAAGTAAACTATTTGCGGGTGCTGCATTTGAAGTTATTATAATGGCGGGTTCGTTAGAGGTAGCTAAGTTAGTAATAGCATCGCTATTATACCAATATTGGAGTGTAATCAACAAGGGTCTACGCGTATATCTCACTGTAGCAACGTTTATTCTAGTGTTAATTACTAGTATGGGGATATATGGTTTCCTTAGCGCAGCATACCAGGATACATACAGACAACTCACAATTAAAAATAACCAAACAGCTTTTTTAACCCAAAAGAAAAATTTCTATAATAAAGATGTTATACGCTATGATGAAGAACTTGAAAGAATATCTAATAACATTTCTACTTTATCTAATGCGAAAGTTTCAAACATCCAAGTACGAGACACCACGGTATCTTCAGGCTTTAGATCAACAATCTCTACTACAGAGCTTAGGTTATCCCAAAAACGTATTGATGTTGAAGAACAAAATCGTAAAGATGTTCAAGCAAAAAGAGAACAAGTAGCTGATAGTTTACAAAAGTATCAACTAGCAATATTAGAGTTAGAAAACAATACAGACGTAGCAGGTGAATTAGGACCTTTAGAATATCTATCTAAACTTACAAATACATCTATGGATAAAATAATCAACTATTTACTTTTAGTTATTATATTTGTATTTGACCCCTTAGCAATATCCTTAGTAATATCAGCAAACTTTGCTTTCGATCAAGCATATCCTAAAAAAGAGGAAGAAGAAATAGAAGAAGTTGAAGACGAAGAGGAAAAAACAGAAGATATAGAAGTTGAACATGAGATAGTTACACCATCAGATTTATCCGAAGAAGAACGTTTACAACTATTCGCAATATATGGTGAAAGTGGTTCGTTAGATGTATACGAAGAAGAAGAAGATTGGGAAATAGAATCTGAAACATCATCAAGTTTTGAAGATGAGACTACAAATATAGTTAAAACTAAAAAAGACGAACTAACAGATCAACTCTCTAATCTAGAAAGTTATCTAAATAGAGAACGTATAGGTGGTATTAACCAAACACTAGAACGTAATCTAAAAAAAGAAATATCTATTCTAAAATCTCAAATAGATGGTGATGAAGATGAAACGACGATTATATACTAGGTTGGAATCCCCAAATAAAG
>Ga0209092_10004102_pt1 | contig 12315 bp, 15 predicted proteins | sample FraStrMetagenome_FD_187446 | JGI IMG/M metagenome (GOLD analysis project Ga0209092, IMG submission 187446) | Marine eukaryotic phytoplankton communities from Arctic Ocean - Fram Strait ARC3M Metagenome (SPAdes) (version 2) | ecosystem: Environmental > Aquatic > Marine > Oceanic | place: Fram... | reverse complement strand
GTAAAAAGCGAAAAATGGAAAACCCATCCAACGTTAAAGAACATTTGGATATAAAAGTAAGCAATCATTTTACACGCATATTCAAATTGATGGTAAAAGATATAAACGAGCTGATTTAGTAGGACAGACCTTTATTCCTAATCCTGATAATAAACCGATATTAAATCACTTGGACGAAAATAAAGAAAATGATCGTCCTAAAAATCTCGAGTGGTGTACTGTAGAGGAAAATACTAGACATTCTCTTAATAAAAAGGTATATCAGTATAAATTGGATAAAAAAACTCTAAAAAAAGAATGGGAATCTGCTACGGTGGCTGGAAAAGAATTAGGAATAAATAATCAAAATATTAGTAATTGTTGTAAAGGAAAACGACAGTCGGCAGGGAGATATTTTTGGTCTTATACCGAGCTTTAAAGTATATTATCCGAATTAGGTGAGAAGTAATTCCAATTAAATTGGACATATCCTTTATGATGTTGATGTTTAGCTATATTTGATAACCTCTCAGCTAACTTTCCGTCGTTACAACACATTCCTATATCGTCATCCAGCGCGAATGGCATATCTTTTAGCAAAGAACTATGAAATAAAAAGCACCCGCTATCTATATTACCTATAGATAATTCTACGTCATCACCGATATTATTCGCATTACAAGTAAAGCTGTGAATTTTATTTTTGTCTATTTTCTCTTCTATTAACTGAAAAGGGCTGTCAACTAATGTTGTATCATCGTCGAGAAGGTAAATCCACCCATTGTTAATCTTTTTAAATCCTGCGTTCCGCTGAGCGTTGCCCTTTATAGATTTTGGATTATATATGCTATATTCTTGTATAAAATCATCATTGAATAATTTAATATTTTTCTTATTGTCATGTACAATAATCCAGTTTATTTTTATATTGGGGTATTTTTTCATCATATTTTTTATCTGTGAATATAGTTGTTTAAGATTTTGGGGTCTTATGCTTGGTGTTATTAAGTTTATAGTCTCTTTAGAAGACGACATACCATTTTTTGATGTACATAATACCAAAATCAACGCTATTATCGTTATAATTATTATCATTATATATAAATGGAGGAATACCTTCTAATTATCATAATTGTTTTGTTAATTTATTTGATAAGTAAAACTAAATCTAATTATTGTTCTTATTGCTTATTACTGACTACTACTGTCAATAAGTCTAAGGAACGATTAGAACAATATCAAAAGTCAATAGATTCGTGGCTTGATAAAAGTAATTTAGATCTATTTATCGTTGAATCTTCTAATTTTGTATTTGATAAATACAAAAATAATAAAAGAGTCCATCAATTTTCTTTCAAACCAACAATAAAAACAAATCGCCCAGACTTAATCTCGACAGGGCAACTTGAATCAGAATCGATTCTGAAAGCTGTAGATCATTTCAAAGAGAAAATGAAAAATTATAATACAATCATTAAATTAACTGGAAAATACTTCATTCCAAACTTTGAAAAGATAACAAAGAAACTACCATTATCAGATTTATACATACAAAAAAGAGATACTTGGGAAAAATGTGTCGCTTCAGAAATTTTTGGATTTAAAAAATCTTTAACAAAAAATATATTTACAGATTTGGCTCATACTATAAGAGAAAATAAAGAAGCACCAAATGGTTATGAAAATATAGAATTTTACTTAAGAAGATTTGTAAATGAACATCCTAATTATAAAGTATATCAATTTCCAACTTTAAAGCTTGGATGGTCTATTTATAGATGTGGAGCAGAAGATTTTGTAGTTAAACTATAATAGTTATAACAAAAAATAAATATAATATATATATAACTATGAACTGCTTACACGCCTTTGCTTTAACATTATGTACTTTATTATTACTTTTTATATTAGTTAATCTTTGTAAAAAGATGTCAAATGACACGACGAAATCTGGTTTTAGTAACAAAATCAGATGTCTCCAGAGACCATCGCAATAGGTCTAATACTTAATGCTAAATTTCTAACTTTAAATCCAAGAGTACCTCCACCCAAAACCTGAACACGTGCTTCAATAATATCATTTTTTGCTATAGAACTTAAAAAGCTAACTGTAGCACTTCCTGTTGCGGTAGTATTTTGATTACAGACAACTTCTCCTGTTGTATTAGGGTTAAGTATGGTAAAGTCTGCGTCACTTGGACTTTTTTTGTAGATAGCAATTTGAGCGACATCTTTTGCGCTAATATTAGCATCAGCAGAAGCTCCACCATAAGAAAATGTAACAGCAGGTGCTGTGTTATAACCCGATCCAGGATTTGTTACAGTTATAGATTCTAACGCTCCAGCAGCAGTGATATTTGCTGTTGCGGCAGCTCCACTACCCCCAGTTCCGCTATTATTAATTATAACAGTAGGTGCTATTCCACTACTATAATCAGTTCCTCCACCGCCAGTAACAGTATAACTCCATACACTTTTATTAGCGGTATTTTGACTGATTGTCATCGTAGCGTAATATTGAGCAATAGTAGCATCTCCTCTATATTTTAGTTGTTTGCTTCCATTTAATATATCCCATAACGTACCTCTTTGATTTAATCTACTTGCGTATGGATGTACAATCCCCGATGAATCTGTAAATATATTAGTATAACCAGATCCTCCGTATAAAGTAGAATACGGGAAAGTTACATATGAACCAGATGCGTTAGTAAAACTTAATCTTGCCATATCACTCTGGATTGAAAGTGAATTAATCCTTCTATCAGTAAAATCTTGTAGAACTTTTGTTCTGGCTCTACGGCTTCCGCTGTTAAAGACCATTGACGTTGAACCTGTAGTATTACTCATTTAGTATATATAAAGATTAATAAATACTATACGATACTTAATTACTAAGATGATGTTACTGCTTCAGTTCCTGTTAATTCAATAGGACGAGCATAAAGATTTGCCTGAAAGAAGTCATATTGAATAGGACTACCCGTACTATTTCTCATTTTAAGTTCTACTTTTGTACCTTTCGCAAAAGGCACTACTAAATTAACAGTCATATCTGTAGTAGCTTTATTTACACTACCAGTTAAATCTGGAACTGCTAATGAACTGAAAGGAGATGTAGATGCTGCTGCGCCACCTAGTCCATCGCCAATTAATTGATCATTTACAAATATACCTAATTCAAGAACATTATTTGTAGTGAGAGAAGCATTTAATTTAAGAACAACGTGTCCGTAGATTGATACTAAACTCGCTTCACCGTTATAAACAAGAGAATTGATTGTACTGACATCCCAATTTGATGAAACGTTAGGGCTAAATTGTTCTACCGTAGGTACTACACCACCTTCAGATACAGTTTTGAAGATATTATCCCACTCTGAAAGTACCCCTATAGGCTTTCCAGAAATAGCTTGTTGCTCACCATTAGTATTAACAAAAGCAAGTCTGACAGAATCAGTTTTAATACCGACAGATCCAATCTTTCTGTTACAATAATTTAAAACATTACTATTATTTGCCCTTTGACTACCATCATTGTACGACATTGACTTAGTTCCAGTAATGTTAGTTGTCATAGTTAATATATATACAAGACAAAAATAATTGTTTTTTTAATATATGATAACCAGTGAAGAAATCAAAAAATTAGCTCTAATTTCTAAGTATGTTTATAAAAATTCTATACAATTAAATGGATTGTAAGGAAGTTTATTTTATTTTTACTAATTTAGAATTTAAAGATACTTTATGTATTTGATTTTCTTGATTTGTACACCATTCTAGATTACTAAGTTTATTATTTTGTCTATTTCCATCTATATGATTGACTTGTTCTTTATTTTCTGGATTTGGTATAAATACTAGGGCAACTAATCTACGTGCGTTGTATTGTTTAGGACAAATACTGAAACTTATATATCCAGAATGATGTCTTTTACTATTTAAGATAAAAAAATGAAATATGATTTTTATTCAGTAACCAACGATTCTAAAACTACAGTTTCTGTACTTTATTGTCTTAGCATCGTCTATCGAGTGACGTATCACGATGCAATCCTATCCTGTACATCCTTTAGGGCTATCCTTGCAGGTACATCTTCAGTTGTTGGCGCATCTGCAAGCACAGCCTCCACAGCCAAAGAAGACACGGCGTAGGGGGTGTAGAGGAAAGGGGTATAACCGTACCAAGAGTGATCAGGAAACTTCATCGTCCTCTCAGCCCCCGCCTCTCTGTGATGATATGGTGACACCGAACTTACCACCCTCTTTCCTCGAGGATACGCAGCAGCGCCAACAACCATACTTCGATATGATGATGAACAGAAAGATCTTCAATCGCTGCTGCAAGATTGTCCCATGTAATCAGCAAAATGATCGCGCTTAGGCTCTTCTTATTTGATGATTAGAGGGAGTTCTATCCTCCCCTCTTCGTGTCGATACAGACACCAATCTCAAATATGCTGTCGAATCTTGAAGTCGCAGCAATCTAACCTTCGCGCGGCTAACGTTCCAGCACTGGTAATAGTATAAAAAAATAATATTTTTTTATATTAATTAACATTAAATCATTTTGAAATAACAACGAGCGCAGGCATCAACATCAGCCTCTGCGTTATGAGCGTTATCGAAATCTTCATTAAATAAATGTTTGTATAACTCATTCAACTTTGGAATTTTATAGTCTTTCCATCCCTTCATTTTAATTTGTGTCAGGTCTTTACCATTCAAACACGTACAGTATTTATTGATATCATCAAATTTACTAAGAAGATCATGTAATTCGTATCTATATAATTCTGATTTTACTATCCTTGAATCAAAAGATATGTTATGCGCAATTATTTTTGTTACTCCTTCTAAAGAGCTTTCAAAAGATTTAAATATTTCGAATATGTCAGTACCAGTTTCGCTTATCTCTTTTGTTATACCATTTATTTTACAAGCCACGCTATCATTATCTATAATAAAATCTTTGGGCTTGACAATAAAATAATTTGAAGATATTTTTGTACCATCAGATAAGTAAACTTTCCAACAAATACTTAAAAGTCGAGGATAGGAATCTAATTTTTTATAATCTTCATAATTGTCATATCCACGTCCCCTTTTAGGTATAAGTCCAGTAGTTTCTGTGTCAAAAACGAGAACTTTCTCCATTATATATTAAAAAAATATGTATTCAATTATTTAGTTCTTGAAATTCATCTATCATAGCTTGTCTCTCTTCTATTTCTTCTTTAGTAGGTATCGTATCACGCTTTTTATTATTTTCTTTTTCTGTTAACCATTCTAAATTTGTCCAATGACAACATTTCTTTCTCTCTTCTGGGTTTTCCAAATTGAATGAATTGGCTGGTTTATTATGATCGAGATTATATTCAGTATCTTTATCTTTTCTAATTGAAAATACAACCATTTTATTAGATGATCTAAACTACATCCTATCAGTTTTATTGTATGTTCATCTTTGATATTTTCATTGAATATTCTTTTTTTGTTAGCACGTAATAATTCAGTTATACGGAATTTTTCATCTTCTCTATATCTTTCCTTTCTCCGATTATTCATAGAATTTCGACACTGTTGGCACATCTTAGTCTTATTGCCATCGATTCCAATAAAATAATCCAAAGGATATTGATAGCTACAATTTGTACATACTTCATTACCCTCTTTTAACTTTCTTATATTCATATCATATCTTTCTTTCATTTTTGTATTGTTATTTGTAATACATTCAATACAAGTAGCATTATCACCTTTAAATTCTTTTAGTTCTTTAGTTTCACGACAATTTCCACAATATCTCTTACTTTCTTTTTCTGATTGTTTTTTTTTGCTAAAGATATTTTTAAATCACGATCTTCATTCATTTTCTTAAGACATGGATTACAAGTTTTATTATCTTTTTCAAATAATTCTATTTCAGCATAATGATAACCATAAGTACAATATTTCATACCATCAGGTGGTTTTTTATTTTTCTTTTCAGATTTACTTTTATTAACAGCATCTCTACAATCTTTACAAGTTTTTAATATTTGACCCTTTACTCCTATAAAATCATTTTCGGGTTTAAGATGTCCTCTGTGAGAACACGCTTTCATTACTACGTTAGATTGACTATCCGTCATCCTTTTATATATATAAAAAGATGTATTCAATTATTTTCATGAATATGTTAAAGTATTCAATTTCACTTCCAGCTTAGCTGTGAAGGATTTTGCCGTTCCACCGGTATTACCTCCTCCGGCTTCAGTACTATTTATTCTTATCTCAAGCGCATCATTTTGGATTATGTCAAACACATAGCTTCGAGATCCACCTCTTATCTCTCCATCAGCAGGGGTGTAGAGAAGAGGGATACCACTCTCCTGAATTTTAAAGTTTGATAACGATACTGAAGATATTCCTCCAGCTCCATTTCTCGTTGCAGTTGCACTGGTGTCACGCCCATTGCCAGAGATAACAACTTTCAAATCAGATGAATATCCAGAACCAGATTTCAATACCGTGATATATTGGATAACGCCACCGACAATAACAGGAGACAATAAAGCTCCATTACCTGTTTTGTCGTCTATAGTTACATTAGTGCTTCCATCAAAGCCACGACCTCCAGTAGTATTCGAATCAACAGCATTTCCATTCAAATACAATTGAGCTTTCATTGGATTTGTAACTGAAGCAGTATGACCAGCATATGTAAGTTCAATCTGTGCTTGAACAGGCTTTCCATTATATACTAAAATTCCATAATTGGCATTAGTATGATCATCTGTATTAGTCGTCCATTTCCCTGAATTTGTTGCAGAAAAAGTAGGCGCGAAATTCTCGGTGAATACATTTACAGGGGTAGATGAAGCTTGTGGAACAGTAACTGTAACTCCAGCAAGTGTATTATTAAATAAAGTAGTAGTCTCGCAAGCAGAAATAGCTTTTAGATTCAATGCTCTTTTCAAACTTGAATCTATTGTAGAATTGATGTAAGGCGCCATGGTTCCGGTTTTTACTTGGTTAAAACTCATCGACATAATAGTTATATATATAAGAGAAATTAGTTCTCAGTGGATGATTTTTTCTTATACTATATATAAAAATAGATGGCACTCGCAAACAGATCTATGTCTGTGTCAGCACCTGGACAAAGAAAAGTATCAACCCAGTCAGCGCCAGTGGCAAGAAATTGGGTTTCTAAAAATAACCAGAACAGAGCAGCTGCTATTAATCATGTACGCGATAGGCAAACTACAAAGTACGCGCAGCTTTCAAATTGCGCAATTGCGGGCAATAGTTACGCGGGAACTAGTGTAACAATGAACACACTTAATGGAGGTACGTACACTTGGCAAAACCTTTTTGCTAAGACCGGAGGACTCGCACCAAATGCTAATAGTGTAACCTATCAGCCAATTAGAATGCCTACAGCATTATTCAGTCTCTCAGGTACTATTCCTGCTTCTGATAAGGAATGGATTGTGTGGAATGGATCTGCACAATTAGTAGAAATTGAGGGAATCGTTAATGTCAAGACTGCTGATGCTACTGCCAGAACTGTATCTTTACAAATTCAAGTAAATGATGCTCCTATTCCGAGCGGTGCTAATCCTACAAATTACACATCACAACTTCCGGGTAATACAGATCCTATTGTAAAAATTGGTAGAGATACATCAGATGCTTCACCTACGGCTTGTCTGAAGGTTAGTCGTAAAACATTTTTAGATTCTGGGCATACTGTTAAGCTAATGATTGTCAGAACAGATGGTACTAACGTCCCACAAGATGTAATTGTTATGAGCGCAAATTTAATGGTTAAAACTATTCCTATGTTTTGATCCATTTTAATTTAAATCGTATATCCTTTTTATTTATTATATATAAAACTATGAGTACTAACACAGTAGGAACTACAAGTATGCAATACAGCTCGTTTACTCAGAGAAGTTGGATCGCTTCGGTTAATAGCAAAAGAGATATTGCTATTGATACATTGAAGAATCAGCTTTCTACAAAATACGCAGAGTTGAGTTGGTCAAGTAATAGCGCAGTAGATTTATCAATCAGCGCTCCTCCTGCTGATCCTGATGCTCCTGCTCAGGATGCTCAATTAAAATTCCCTTTCTCTGTTGCTGGAATTACGCCAGTAGTTGATGCCAACGGTTTATTCACAAATGGATGCGCTTCAGTGTACACACCTCCAGGATCTGATGTCCATTTTGATTTCGTTCAAAATTCTGACGGACAAACAGCTGGATATGAGAACATCAGATATCTCAGCTCAGTCCCTCAATTATGTGAAATCGAGCTTGAGGTAGTCTTAGCTTCAGGATCAACCGTCGCACCTCACACACTTTTTGCTTCTATTTACACAAATGGAAAAGCCGACAACGACGCTGTCGGTAACACGTTACCTGGAACATTTGTAAGAACCGTTGTAAATACCGATAGTGATGTAGCCGAGGCTATGTCTGCTACTGCTTTATTCAAGCACAGAATGGTATTATCTCAGAATAATAAGGTAAAGGCTATTGTATGGAAATCTGATTCAAACAATGGTAGCAGTGTTGAATGCTTCGGATGTCGTCTGTCTGTTAAGACACTTCCTTGAAATATTTTTAATTAAATAATAATATATAAATATATATAATGACAGACGAAGAACGTGTAGAACCTATTTTCGATAATCCGGAAAGAAAAGGAGGTATAGATAATTATCAATCAATGGAATTATCTACAGCAAGACGTCTTAAAAAGAGAGATTTAGACGAAGAATCTGATACAAGTTGGACAGAGGATATTGAAGAATATATTAAAACTATTTTGAAAAAATGTCAAGACGCTGAAGAGGCTCATAATGGATGTGGATATTCTATGAAAACGAAACATGCCTTTTATGCATTTCCTGCTATGTTAATACCTACTATATCTGCTCCAGTAATGGGAACTTTTAAAGATGATGAATGGGCTCCATATTTTGGAATGTCCGCAATGGTTGCTACTGCTATCTTTTCTGGATTTTCAAACTTTTTCAACTACGGCTCAAAGAGCCAAATGCATTTTAACTTTGCTGGTAGATATGGAGATATCGTTACTGATATTGAAGAAACTCTACACAAAAAACACGATAGAAGAATCTCGGCACACGTCGCTATGCGGACATATAAAATGAAGATGGATTCATTAAATTTATCAGCTCCAGAAACTTGATTTTTAGTCTAATTTATAGTCACTTCTTTTTTTTATATTTATTAAAAAAAATAATTAAATTGAATTATATTATAAGTATATATGTATAATCATAGTGTAGATATGATGAAAACTATGTGGAAGTGTAATGTTAAAGGTAAAAAATTTACCGGAGAAAAGAAACATTGTGGATCAGAAGGTCAATGGTTAGAAGATCTTTTTGGAATTTCTCCAAATAGTAATAATGATGCCGATCTTAGAGGTTATGAAATAAAGAAAGAGTCTGACAAAATAACATTTGGAGATTGGAGTGCATTAGAATATCTATTTACAAAAAAGAAAAGGTTTACTTCTAATTATATGACAAAAAATATGTTTATAGAAACATTTGGTACTTTTAAGGACGATAAGAAAAGATATTCATGGTCTGGAAAATGTTTCCCTACATATGGAATTTGGAATTATTGCGGACAAATAATAGAATTTGATGAAGATAATAATTTATGTATTTATTATTCGTATGAAAAAGATAAGAGACCAAAAAAGAACGAGTTTCCTACATTCTTAAAAAAAGAAAAGAAAATTTTAATTGCTATATGGACATATGGAAAATTAGAAAAACACGTAAATAAAAAGTTTAATAAAAAAGGATTTATTATATGTAAAAAGGATAATTCTGATGTATACAACAGTATTTGCTTTGGATCTCCTCTTGATGTAAATTTGTTTTTTGAAGGTATCAAAAAACAAAAAATATATCTTGATAGTGGTATGTATCAAGGAAATAATAGAAATTACTCACAATTTAGAGCTAATAAAGATTTTTGGAATAGTTTAATTATTGAAGAGTACTTTTAATATAATTACCCAAATGATATGCAAATCTAGAGGCAACAGCATTTCCTATTTGCATAATAATATTTTTGTTTGATCCTTCGATAATGTAATCATCTGGGAATGATTGTATCTTTTTTAGTTCCGTAATAGTTAATCTTCTGATTTCGTCGTCGTTGTATTTAACGAGAGCATCATATCCATCTTTCCAATATCTCGCAGAAATAGTATAAGAAGGCTTCGATAAATTTAAGAATTGAGCACCAAATCCTTTACCTTCTTCCTTTGATTTTTTATGTTTATTTTTTATTCCAGTTATAGCTAATTCACTTAAATAATATTTATTTTCTATATCTTCCTTTTTTGTTAAAACACTACCAACTGAAGGTCTATTATCTTTTGTAAGTATAGGCTTTGGTTCAGTGGGTACAATATTTAAATCTTTTCTTATACCTATTATAATTGTACGTCTTCTATTTTGAGGTACTTCAAAATCACTTGCATATAATTTTGTGATAATACAATTATAATTTTCATTTAAATGTGACATTATAATATCTATAACCTTTTCTCCATCTGTTGTTTTTTTAGATAAAATACCTATAACATTCTCCATTATGAATAACTTAGGATTAAAATATGTAAGATATTTAACATATTCCATAAATAATGAATTCCTAGGATCATTTTTATCTCTTTTACCGGCCATTGAAAACGATTGACAAGGTGGCCCTCCAACCAATATATCAACACCTTTTTTATCTATATTATAATCTTTACATAAACTTTCAGGGGAATACTTTGTTAAATCTTTACATATTGCATTATGAGTAAAATTTTTACTATAGCTATTAATAGCTACATCCCATATATCTATACCGGCAATTACATTTAATCCAGCATCGACTAATCCTTTAGATAATCCACCACAGCCACAGAATAGATCTAGTACATTTAAAGTAATTTCTTTTTGTTTAACCTTTTTAGAAACTTTTACTTTTGATTCATCCAGAATGTTCTTTATATTTTCAATATCAGTGTTGGGCAAACATAATGTTTTTCTTTTTTTATGCTGATCGTAGTGAGATTTTTGATCAAATTCTTTATTACATATCTCACACATATAAGTAGTTTTTGTAGTCTTAGGCATTATATATAATATAAAAATATGAATTCAATTATTTTTTAAATAACCAAAGAATAGTTATTTAAAATAATTGATTTATTCTTATCTTGGTATAATCGGATTTAATTTATACAATTTTCCTAAATACGTAACCGGATTAACGGGTATTGTACTTGGATATGTAGCTGGAGTATGAGGTTGTGTTGCCATATATATTTGATTATTTACGCTATAATTAACGAGATCTCCGCGAACGTATTCATTATTTGTATTCCAAGCAGGAATACTTGCTCTGTAAAGAGTATATACTTCATTTTTGTGTGCCATATACGGGTCTCTAGGAGGAGGCATATATTTCTTTAAATTTTTTGCTGCCACTATAGCTTTAGAAGCAGTATTAACGGCATCAAATGCTATCTTTAAATTCTCGTCAGATACATTAGCTTGATAATATAACCAAGTAGTTTGGGCGTTTTTTCTTTCTACTTGAGCAATTTCTATAACACTACTTGCTGCTCTTCTTGCTTTTGTCAATTGTTGGTTTCTATTATCAATTGATTGATTATTTAAAAAGTTCTTTCTATCTCTGCTATCGTATAAAGTTGGTTCTGGTAGATTGAATTCTTCTTTGACTACAACAGGCTTTACATATTCAGCTTCTTTTAAAAATGCTAAATAACGAGGATCGGGAGGCTGTTGTGTATTATACCCACTACCTACATCAATGATCTGGAATCCTACAACAAAACCATTGTCAGTGTGGCATAGAGCTTTTGCTCCTGAACCTCCTCCTCCTGTGATTACAACAGAAACATAATTAGAACCATTATCTGTTACAGTGTAATCTGTAACTTTAAAATCTGTTACTGTAGCAGTGGCTTCTGCATCCTCACCTCCTCCTCCAGCGATTGTTACTGTAGGAACTTCAGTATAATCCTGTCCTTCAAATATAACTGTAATATCTGTAATAGTCCCACCTTCGATTACAGGAGATGCTAATGCACCGAAAGCATCAATTCCTCCTCCCGTAATTGTAACTGTAGCCGGACTATCAGGATATCCACTTCCTGGATTTAATATTTCAATTCCGACAAGTTTTCCATCCCATGAAATAACAGGCTTAAGTAAAGCATCAGATCCTGTAGTAGAACTGATTGTTATTACAGGAAGTACTGGTGGTCCGG
>Ga0209092_10004100_pt1 | contig 12317 bp, 17 predicted proteins | sample FraStrMetagenome_FD_187446 | JGI IMG/M metagenome (GOLD analysis project Ga0209092, IMG submission 187446) | Marine eukaryotic phytoplankton communities from Arctic Ocean - Fram Strait ARC3M Metagenome (SPAdes) (version 2) | ecosystem: Environmental > Aquatic > Marine > Oceanic | place: Fram... | reverse complement strand
TGGCGAAATTCAATCAAACGAAGAAGGATAAGGAAACTATACGGAATGAAAATATCAAAAAGATGAAATATACCGCCAGTATATCTGTTGAGGAATGGTTTTCAGCCCACCTAGGATGAAGTTCCAAACATCTTTAGCATTATTTCCCAAACCGTTTGCTATAGGAGACTATGTAGAAGTGATGGAAGAGTTTAGCCCAAACATGAACAGGCATAAAGGAATAGGTTGGGTGACCCAAGTTCTAGAAAAAGATGACGGAGATCTTTCACTGACGGTGCAGTATGATATTGGGAAATATTGCAGTTGATGCTGTTACAAAGATCCCTTTGGACTTCTCATCTTCTAGAAGCAGAACTGCTAATTCAGAGCTGAAGCGAAAAGCTGCAGTAAGTACATCAATTGGAATTCTGATGCAAAAAAAGCACGTACCACAGATAAATTCAAGGGGATGACAAAAGCAGAGGTGCTAGTTTATGGCTTATCAGAAGCAGCAAAAACAAATAAAAGGAAGGGATGGTACAGAATTTGTTGAAGGACAAAGATTAATCTATTGTTTTTCTTACACGTGGAGTTCTTTATACGTGGAACTCTGATACGTGGAGCATTTCCAAATAGAAATAAGAGATTGATTCGATTCACTTTTTAAAATAAATCTGCTTTTCCAACGTTAAAAGCTACTTCTACCTTAGTGACTAATAGATCAGGGTATGATCGTGGGGATAATTGAGTGTATTATCAACAGAATTGAATTTGGTTTAAGTGATGTAAAATCAGGGAAAGAGCACTTGACCGAAACTTAGAAGTCACAAATATTATTTGAGCACGAACTACTGAGCCAACATTTCAAATATACCAAGCGAAATTGTCATAAAAAGAGACAGAAAAATGGATTTTTCAAGAAAGCAAGTAAACATGATAAGAAGATAGTTGGGATGGAAAATTTCTATTATGTATGGGGAGTTTCTAGGCAAGCCGTATCGTATATGAAAAAACAGAAAATATGTAAAGCTCTTGCAAATGATTTAAGTGATGTTCAAGCCATTATGAGTATTAAACCACAGGAGAATACAGATGCTTTAAAGGTCCAAGAGAATAATGTTATTGGTTCATATGAAGACACAGATTCTGTGTTTACAACAAAGTATCTTTATTGTACAGCAAAAATGCGCAAGTATCGGGAAGAATGTGGTGAATGTGCTCAAGCAGATCTCATAGCACAAAGAAAAACTTTCGGGGAATTATTTGAGAATGAAAGTGACATTGTCAAGAAGCACTGGGAAGCGCAGAGGAGAGAGCATCTGAAAATACAATCCACAGGGGCCTCAAATGCCTCATATCAATTCGCAGCATATATCCACTCTTCCAAGTTCAACCGTCCACCTTAGGATTCCGATCAACGACTGATAATAGGCAGCATCCTTCGGTAATAATTCTGGTGATTGGTCAAGCTCTGGACGATATTCAGCACTGAGCGATAAGGTTGCATTTCTTTTCAACACGGCTCCCCTCTCTTTCAGATACTTCTCAACGTTGGCGACGGCTTCCTGAACATATTGACTGGAACTAAAAGCATACGCCCATACACCATCATCCATTATGACTTTTGATATCTTTCCTCCTAGACATAACTTGGGAAGTCCGATTGAAGGTTTCTTTAGTTTGAAATACTTATTTAATTCCATAAGGTTTTCCATGCTGTTAGGTCCTATAGACAGCGTGTCATCTGCATATAGCAGTAGATATTTCCAGCACGTAAACCCATCAAGGCTTTTGGTCTCCCTCACCCAAACATCCTGATCAGCTGGACACGATTCATATCCCAGAGTCCGCATACAATCCCTGAGGCGATCCCTGAAGTCTCTCCCAGCTGATTTCATCCCATACAGCGCCCGAACAACTAAGATCTTGGTCCTTTCCTGGATCCCCACTCAGAACCAGCGATGGTCCAATATTTCTCGGTTGTTGGCGCCTGCAAATATGCGTTTTCGATATCGGCAGCCATGATTTCCATATCATTTAGAGCTGCGTAGGTCAGAGCAATCCGCACACTTTCCCTCGACACTACTCCTGCGTATGTGGATGCAATCGGATCTGGGGTTAAATGTCCATCTGCTACATATCTGGCTTTTCTTGTAAAATCCATCTTTACGTTGAACACCATATCACAGGGTAGATAGGCGTGATCGGCTGGTGGCTTTTCCCCTGGCTTCATGAGTTCGAAAGCTATACTGACATTCCTCATTTCTTTATGTATTGCATTCTCCCACAATTTGTTTCCATTTTCATTGTCAAGTTCGTATGCCTCTTGAAGAGTCCTTGGTACTTGTACCCCATATTTGTGAGTTCTTAACCTCACCCGTGCGTTCACAGCGCCAATTATCCTGTCTTTCTTCTTAATCGTGTATGGTACCCACCACGCAAAGGCTGGCTGCTCGACTAGTCTATTTTCCTTGGCATATATTGCCACATCGACAGGGTTGGATTGTTTTATGTCCTTCAGAGGCTTCCAAGATTGGGTTCCATCTTTCCACTGTACTAACATGAACCATCCCTTCGTAGTTTTAGTCTTCACAGTAACATCAGAGGTTAGTAACGCGGCGCCAGTTTTTCTGTGGTCAATTATCGAATCGATTAGTTGGTATCTGTATCCCTCCTCATCGACTTGAGAATATATATTCTCCGCTATTGAATTAGCGGCGACTCAATCGATCCATCGTGGAACATGACGTCGTAGACTCTAGTGTTGAGGAATGGCCGCTCGTGATAGTGGCCAAGGGGCTTACCATCCTCCCCTCGCGAGCGGCCAATTATCTTGGCGACGCGCATGTGCACGCCATCCTTGGGTAGCATTAGGAGGATATCGTAAGAGTCAAAATCGTCAACGTTGGGTAGTTCTTGAGGAGATTCTTCATCATCATCGTATAATTCTTCGAGAGGTGGTTCGTCATCATCACTGCTAACATTTTCGGCCGGACCGTGAATGGAATCTCCAAGCCTTTTGTGTATGCGTTCGTCAAATATTCGTTGGTGGCGTTGAATACGGCTGTCACGTTGCTCCAGAGGAGTAAGACGGTGGAGGGACTGATAGGGTTGTATTTTTCTGTTGTCGTTGAGAACCCACTGTGATATGACATTACCATCATGCTCAGTAGGACCAAGGCATCGGCCAAGGCGTTCCTTTGCATGGGAAAAGTTAGCGGCATGATCTCGATAGTCAATCCATTCATACCATCCAAACTCACACAGGTGTGAGATATCAGGCGTCTGTCCAGTTGCCTTAAAGAAAGGTGTTTCCCCTTGGAGAATATATATGTCTCTGGCGAGCATATTATGAACTTTTCCATTCGTTGAGCAAGGTAACACCATAATTTCATAGGTGCATTGGAGCGCTTGAGCTCCCTCCAAATTTTCTTCTTTACGAGTCCGATGTAGAGCTCAGCACGATTCGACCAAGGTGTATTCTTCTCTAGGGCCTTGATCGTACATCCAGACTGGTTGCACAAAGCTCGCGTTTTCCCACCTATTTTTTCTGCAATTCTATCGCAGTCAAGGACAAGGGGTACACTTCTATCCTTGAAAAATTGCTTGAGCGAAAGGTGGATATCCTTTCTACTTTCCATGGGAAGACTCCCAATATATCCATAATCTGAAACCAGCAACTGAGCGCATCTATACCTTCTAGTAGACTTGACTGACGTAAAGAATGTATCCATGAACAAATTGCAGCGTAATCTGGGGTACCGTAGCATTCTATCATTTGTCGAATATCTTCTTGATAAGTCTAAGGGTGTAGCTCTAGAGCATCGTTGTGTGGTTTGTTCCAGGGTTCTCCTGGCCACTTCTCTGCTGCAATTGAATACTTTGGATAAATCGGCAACTGTGGTGAAGTATTTCCTGTTTCGGATCGTCAATGCTGAGATACAATATTTTTTCATGACCGTAACTCCGAAAGAACCTTCATCTAATACACTTAGGGTTGTCGATACTTCGGAGGTAGTATTCAACTCGAATATGTTTTGGTCATCTTTTCGCTTTCTTATAGCAATTTCGCCATTCCAGTCAATCATCGCTGGCTCTTGATTGGCCCATGATGGATCGTTCGGGTCCCAATCGTCGACATCAGGTGTTAAATGTAGTGCGTTTGGTAGATTTTCTAACATGTCTCCATCGTTGGGCCTTCTCGTTGGAATGTAAGATACCACCTTTTCCAATAACAATGGTATGCGCAACTCCTCATCAGGAAAGTAGATGGAATGATGTTCCTCGGACGGCTCGCCAGTCGCCAAGAATTTTGGACATTCATTTACGTGCAGTCTAGCCATTTTCATCATAATGGGCGGGATCAGGTTTACCTTCATGCCCTTGATGTGAAGAGCATTGTTTATAATCAGATGGCGTTGAATACCACCAGAATACTTGTCGTCGTATATGACACAAGCTTGTACAATCGGTATTCTTTTCAACTTCCCAAGAGCGTTCGAGAAACCCGAAACAGTAACATGCTTGTTTAAACTCTTGATAATGAACGCGTTATCCTCTACAACAGATGAGTCCGCATGGCTGTCGAGCTCGGTTCGACAGCAGTGGGTGTGACAGTCTTCATCGTCTTCATAGGCCATGGCTGAGATAATTGATCGTCCGAAGCGTGAGGAAGTGTCAACACACCCTAGTCATTTTTCACTAGTGTTTGGTCTCTTTAACTTGGACTTGTTACCGGTGGCCGAATTCTCGTCCCCGTTACATTCAATCCCAACGGTGTTGCTCTTAGTCAGTGCTGAAATGGACTGTTTCAGCTCTTCAACTTGGGTTGTTAACGCTGAAATTCGAGCGCGTTTCTTTTGTCCACGTGACTTCTTAGAAGAGCTAACTGTGTTGCCGTCTCCCTCACCGTTCTAGATTCTCCAGTCATGTAATTCCTTACGTTGAGCGTTGGTTAATTTCTCGTAGGTCCTTTTAGATAGGTAACATAGCGGTACTCCGCTTTTACCCTTATGGGCCTTCTTCTCAAAGTCATTAAGTCCATCCAGCTTCTGATCTACGGGTTCAGAATTCAACGCTGAAATGTTCATCTCCCTTGTGTTTAAGTGGCCTTTTTCGGGACACACCCGGAGGATGCATTCGGACATCTGTTCAAAGTCGTTCAAATAGCGTGGTTCTGACTGTATGATGTTCCTTGCAGATACGATATTCATGTCTGTAGACCGTAAGCTTGTGAGAAATACTCTTACTCGCATCTGTGGGTTTGGGACAACGTATGTTATATTCTGAGATACTTGCATCAAATCATTGAGTGCCTCTCTGTGTTTGGCAAGATGGATCTTCAATGTGTATCTCGCCGATTTTCCCGTCCAGGACATTCTGTTAAGAACACCCTCAGCCTTTTCAGCTATTGCCTCGAAACGATTGTTACCAAGATTATGCTGAGGTAGGGCTAGAAATGCACCATTCCCGCCACGGGCACGTTTGTAGGGCTTTATCGACGCTTCATGGTGCGTGCCCGAGACTAATTCTGTTAGGATGTTCATCAGTGTAGCGTTGTCCTCGTCGTACTCCGGTGTGCCGTGCGGAGCACAGGCGATCATTTCACCGGAGAAGCTGTTATACGCCGTGCCATACGGGCCTTCGGGAGTTGTTCCTCCTCGCATTGGGTTCAAAGAAAGATCAGGAACTTCAGGGTTATCGCGGATAAGGTAGCTCAAAGGTACCTTATTTACTCCTAGCACTCCCCTTAGGTGTTCCTCCATCTGGAGAATGACCATATGGTAACCTATTTGGACAATTCGGGTGTGTTATCCGGGTCCTTGTGATTGTCAGTTAGGGTGTGCAATTTCGTAAAATGCTTAACGTACACCCATGACATAGACTGAGCGTTGATGGGTCTGCCAACCAAGGCATAGTATTTTGCAGCGTAAGCCCCGAGTTTAAGCCTTATCCCGCATAGTGGTGGGACGTTTACGCCAGGATTAGGTTGACTCAAGTTGTTGACGAGAATCTGCCCACCTGGCTTGCGGACCGCCGTGCAAAGGTTGTGCATATCCTTGTTACTGAACTCTGGAAAGATTTCGTAGTCATCCAGACCAGCATCGATTAAGCCGTTGGCCGTGTCGTCATTTCCAGCTTTGTAGTGGTTTCTGAGGAAGGCACGCATCGTCTGTACATTAACCATGTTGAGATATAAACTCAATCTTTTCAAATATTGTGTCAGACGTGAACAAAACTCTAGGTGCAACGGTTTATAAAGCCTCATCATAGTAGCAGACAAAAGAAACGGTTTAATTCTTGAACGAACTTTCAACCAAAGTAACGGATAACGTTGTGACATTCGACTGAGGGTTATGCATTTACGCCTTCGTTCTGTAGCCAATACCAGGAAGCGGTATTCTCATTGCTGTATGCTCATTACACGTGCGCCATATGTGTAGGGCCTGATGCTTCATTCATATGTAATCAGTAATCCTGTACATTTTTACACAGTGCAAAAATCACGGAATGTAAAGTGTCAAACTTTAACGTGTGTAACGTTTAATTTGGCGAGCAGAACTCACGTTGCTTTGTGGCTGACCCATCCAAGCAATTCTAGACTCATCGCCAACATCGATGCGACGTCTTTTACCAACTGATCAGGAAGGTTACGTCGATTTCATGTTGCTTTAACCCCACTGCTTACGCATTATTATGTCACACTAGACTAGGGGCTGACCAGCATTGCATCACAGGGTGTTGGGTACCGAACTGTGTTTCATTAGCATGCTGGGGAAGCTTATAGTTTTCCAACATTCGAGTGAATGTAATTTGCACATCACATCAGTATATTTATTCTGCTCCTTCAGCAGAGCAGTCATATGGCAGTGGATTGAGCTACAATAAACCTCATTGCGAGGGAGGGGTGTAGGACTCACCTTGCATGCATTTCTCTCCCCTCACATGCGATGGCAATGTCGAGTAGGTTTTGCATACCTCTCCCTTGTCTTTAATCAGTACAACCAAATATGCACCTTGATTGCTACGTGATATGAAAAGATAAGTTGCGCGAATTACATTCGCTTTCGTAACGTAATTGGTAAATAGAACTGTTGGGTCGTGATAAACTGTTTACTTGTCGAGTAAATTGCAAAATTTTATAAACATTATCTACGCACTAGACTCTATTTCCAGCCGCATGCAAACCGTGATATACAGACGGACTGCAATATAAAACATTACCATTTTGATTGGGAGGACACTTTGTCCGTCTGTCCGTACTATAAAATAGAAGACAGACGACAGAGTGCAATCTTTTCATCAAGTTTTTTACATCGGTTCAGGTAAGATTTCGATGAAGCATTTGCACGTTTTTCAACTGCTTTGAGTTGGGGATTTCCGGGACAATATATTGTCCGACGCGAGCCCACTCGCATCTTTTTAATCTCATATATTCTCGTTTGTTTGACGTATCAACCATTTATTTGTTTACATGAATGATCCTGTGTCATTATGTGGGGAATGATAAATTCCTTTGTTGTCCGTTGTTCTTCACAATACCGGCGAAGATATTCTCTTGGGACGAGACCGTGAAACATGTGCTGAGGCTCCCTTATTGCCCAAACTTTAGCTTTTTTCAACATGTCCATTATCATCGTCTGCATCAACCCATGCATACGAATGTAATCTCGTCGGATAATATATTGTCCCGGAAATCCCCAACTCAAAGCGATTAAGAAACGTGCAAATGTTTCATCAAAACCGATATAAAAAACTTGATGAAAAGATTGCACCGGGGGACAACTCAAAACCTTTCACCTCTTATGGCAATGGAGGAGTGGAGCAATTAGTGGTGGGTAATTTTGGGGAAATTACTAAGGGCTTGAAGCAGTTCAGTGCTGAAACTGCTATACTAGTAGGAAGCCAGAATGACGCAGGTAACATGACACCTGCCACCTGGACGGACGTAGGGAAAAAGGATGCAGTGAAATTGATGAAAAAGCGATTCAAGGTAGCTTTGGGATGTACAGCTGTTCGATTGCAATGTGAGCTACTTATTCGAAGAGTCCAATTCATCACAAATACGAGAAATGGAGCTCATGCTACTTGACCCCCCGTGGGTACTTCCATAAGTATGGGAACTCATGGTTTAACAACCGGGAAAATGATGATGCTTACAATATGTTTCGATCGTAAAATAATAAGTATTACCGACACGATGATGTTGAAATTTAATGTCGTTATCTATCCAGCAGATTTCAAGCTGAAAATAACGCCCCAACGACAAAAAGATAGACACAGAACACCTCATAACTGTTGAAGAATGTCGTTGAAATAACACGTAAGCAAGATTTAACGAAGTTTCAGAACGAAGAATATCTTTGAAGAATATCTTTAAATGAAGAACGTCAATCAATTGTAGGAAATAATTCATAATCTAAATAGAGGTTAGGAGAATCAGTCTAAAAACAATTCAAACCTAAACTACTTCTTGACCCTATCGATAGGATAGCTCCACTTTGTATAATTCTACTTTGTGAACCAGATTATTAGTCACAACACTCTATTTAGATTATCAATAACTTAATATGAGTGGTCGGGGACGAGGTGGCCGCTTCCAAAGAGGAAAGTTTAAAAGCAGCAACAACGGCTACAAGAAGAAGACCAAGCTTGAAGATCATATCTATTATCTCGGGTCGGCAACACAAGCATCAGACTATGAGACAACTACGAGTTTCATCATCAACCACATCATGAAACGTATACAAGAGGACTCGACATAGCCGAAGCATTGGAAAAATTAGAGGAGTTAGACTTTACCACATCCAAACCAACATTGAAGACGAGTAATGAAACAGATGCAGCTTTGAAGAAGACAGAAGAGAAACAATTTGAGTACGAATTCAAAAATGACTACGCAGAATACAAAAAGCGAATTTTAAATTACGATGACAACAAAGTCAAGGCGCATGCATTATTATGGGAAAGATGCTCTAAAGGCATGAAGAACAAACTAGAGAGCAGAAAGGACTTTGATACGTTCGGCCTATCCTTTTACTAAAGGCGATCAAGGAACACGTATTAAATTACCAAGAGAACAAATATGAGATGTCGATTATCTCATAAGCGTTAAGATGTCTTTTGAACTGTAAACAGAAAGAGAAGGAATCATTACAAGATTATACTAAGAGATTTAGAGTAGCGGCCGAAGTACTTGAATCCCACATGGGTTGTCCTACATATTTACTGAAACTAATGACCACCATGAAGGAATTTGACAAGAACGATAGCGACTCCGTCTCGAAATGTGGTAAACAGAAACACGAACAATTTTTGGCGTTCGTATACTTAGAGAATGCAGACCAATCGAAATATGGTTCGATATTGTCCGGACTGAATGCTCAAAATTCGTTACGTAATGAACAATATCCTAAAACACTTATTGAAGCCAATAATGTCTTAAGTAATCATGAGTTCGATAAGAAACCAATAGCAAGTCACAAGAGAAATGAGAACAAGACTAAAGAGAAAATCGGTGAAGAGGAAGCGGTAAAGTTATCTTTTGCGCAACTGGAAGGAAAATGTTACTGTTGCGGGAAGGCTGGACACAGATCAACCACTTGTCGGTACAAGAACAAACCAAAATCTGAATGGAGAATCAACATAGCCAGGAACAACGAAAACAAAGAAGAACAACAACACGCGCTTATATCCCTAGAAGAAGAAAAAGAAGAAGAAGAGGAAGAACAGACACTACAGAGAAGTTGGATGGGTGCGCAGATCGTTTTAAACCAGACGAAGCAAGTTCAAACGAAATTGAAAGATCTTATATTACTTGATACTTGTTCCAGCAAAACGATCTTCTGTAACAGAAACTATGTACAGAACATTAGGAAAGCTGGTGAGAAATTAGTTTTAAATACCAATGCAGGGAATTTTCGGACAACACACGTCGCCGAACTACAAGACTGGGGAACCGTATGGTTCAACGAAGATTCCGCATCCAACATTTTTAATTTTGTGAGATGATGGAAAGATATCATATCACATATGACAACAATAATGAATACGCATTCGTTGTTAAAATGAAGAGAAATACTATCAAATTCCAAAAGATTTCGGAGAATATTTACGTATTTGATCCAACATGTAAGAAAGTATCGTTCTTGACTACGCTTCAAGAAAATAAGAAACTTTTTACTAAGAGACAATTTTAAAGAGCGAAAATAGCAAGAGATCTTTTGCGCAACCTCGGTTATTGTTCGGTGAAAGATTTCAGGGCGGCAATATCCATGAACCTAATAAGAACTTGCCCCGTTACAGTTGAAGGTATTAATAACTCTGAAAGATTTTTGGTGCGGACATACCTTCGATGAAAGGTAAGGTGACCCGAAAGAAACCCACACCAGTGGTGGAAGACATAATAGAGGTACCCGAAGAATTGAGGATGACACAGAAACATGTAACATTGTGCGTTGACGCAATGTACGTGAATTAGAAGAAACTGCTAACGTTGTCGCTGAACAAAATCACAACGAGATGGAACCAGATGAGATGTATGAGACCATGAATACAAATAATATTTATGAAAGTAAAGAAAGTGCAGAAGATATACTCGAAAACGATGAGCATGAAGAAAGTACAGTAGATACATTCGAAAACGATGATCATGAAGAAAATGCGGAAGGCACATTCGAAAACAATAAGCATGCCGAAGATGAGGCGAACAACAACGACACGTTCAAATCCTCTGGCGAACAGAAAAATAATGATGACAAGGATAATGAAAGTATCGAAACCATTAGGACAAGAGGAGGACGGATTATCAAAGCACCAAGTCGTTTTGGGTTCAACAATTTACAAGCGAAGTTGAAGGAATATAGTACCGAGGATGCCAGGATTTTAATAAATATCATGCAGTGTATGGAGCGAAAGCTGCAATTCGCACAGCGTTATACACTCAAGAAGAGTATGAAGAAATTTGGTAATCGTGCCCGACAAGCGGCAACAAGCGAACTTCTACAATTACATAAGAGAATGGTCTTCAAACCTGTACATCGCAAAGACATAACGAAGGAGGAAATGGATAGGTCAATGGAAAGTTTAATTTTTCTTACTGAAAAGCGTGACGGAGTGATGAAGGCTAGAGCGTGCACTGACGGAAGCGTACAGAGGGAATACGTTTTAAGGGATAAAGCAGCAAGTCCTACCGTTATTTCAGAATCAGTATTCATTACTTCGGTATTCGACGCAAACCAGAATCGACAGTACATGTGCTTGCATACGTGGATTCAAACCATGCGGGGAATATGAAGACTAGAAGATCACATTCTGGAATATTATTATACATGAACCAAGCGCCAATTATTTGGTCTAGCAAACGTCAGAATACAGTGGAGGCATCAAGTTTTGGGTCTGAATACATCGCGTTGCGGATCTGTACAGAGATGATAGAGGCCCTAAGATATAAGCTAAGATGGTTCGGTGTACCGGTAGAAGGCTCATCAGATATTCTATGCGACAATCAGTCAGTGGTTACTAATTCGAGTGTTCCAACTTCGGTTCTCAACAAGCGGCATAATGCTATATGTTACCATCGTGTCCGTGGAGCTCAAGCGGCAGGTATGATACGTGTTGGATGGATCGAAGTGGAAAGGAATGTAGCAGACCTATTTACAAAGACGACGCTTTCGAATGAGAGTAAGAAAAATTTTGTTCAGCTTATATTCGATGACAATTCAACGCCACTGCTATGACGTAGGTTTCTTCTCGCGAAGTACCTCCTGGCTGAGCGATAACCAGGTCGGTAGGCCCAAGCTTACGCACTACCCCTTGTAAGCTTGCGGGGACTAGATTAGTTTCACTGTGGTGGACTATTCTAGCCCTTTCGGCGAGTGGCGTCGGATTGCGGTCTTGCCCGGATCGTTTTCCAAGGAGTATCTTGTTATAGTTTTTACAAGCGACTTCTATTACCTTTTATTACTACCTTCTAACCTTTAGTGTTGAGTTAGCAACCTATCATTAGCCTAAATCTACTATTATTAACCTACGTGCTTAGACTAGTCTAGTTAAGCATCCTTTTCCTATATACCATTGCAATCTGCATGTGCAGTTGCTTTCCTCATTGGTATATTGGTTGAACAGCAGTATCCTCTGGACAAATGTTACACACACCCAGCATCACGATGACGGGGAACTTCATGGGAAATTAAACAACCTTTATGTGGAATACTGGATAGGAGAAAACTGCCTTATGTCCGAACATGGTCCGTGGAGCAAAATCATCTCTCGCAATGAAAGCGCTCTCGGGTATGGAATCAATCTTGCCTTCACGTTAATGTGCAACGAATATCACA
>Ga0209092_10004099_pt1 | contig 12317 bp, 6 predicted proteins | sample FraStrMetagenome_FD_187446 | JGI IMG/M metagenome (GOLD analysis project Ga0209092, IMG submission 187446) | Marine eukaryotic phytoplankton communities from Arctic Ocean - Fram Strait ARC3M Metagenome (SPAdes) (version 2) | ecosystem: Environmental > Aquatic > Marine > Oceanic | place: Fram... | reverse complement strand
GCTACATAAACTTGATGTATGTAAAATGGCAGTAAAAAACAGTATTAATATTTCACTCCAGAACCCTTGTTCGGCAATGTGCTCATATAAGTAAATTTTTTCAAACGTGGAGAAGACGGCGTTTTTCGGGACTGAACGGTTTTTAGGTTATTGCGGGGGTTATCATCATCGGATTTTTTTATTCATCTCTGCGTTGGATTCACATTTTATAGAGCTATCAGAAGAGGTAACTTAGGTAGAGCGGCGACTTCAATTCATCTCTGGAAATTCGTTTGAAAAATATTCTGAATTCGATAGAGATCAGCGTTTTATTCTTCAATTTTGAAAATAATTTCTCGATTTTCTCAAGAAATATCCAATTTCACAAAAATCCAAGCACATCACGGGGAGCAGAAAGTTCATAGGAAGCTAGGAAGCACTTCGGTTTTATTTTCCACAAGTTCGTTCAAGAGCAATCGTCCTTTATTCGGCTCGGAAGAGATAGCTCGGGTTGCTTTGGAAATTAATTTTCAAATATTTTCAAAATCCTAGATCAAATTCGATTTTTGGTTTTCTGATCTAATTTGACGTGTCAATCGTGGGTCACTCGTGGTTACTCTAAATAAAAAATAGAGACATTTGACTTTTCCTATCTTAAGCTACTTTAGCTATTCGGATTTTTCTCTTCTCCAAATTTTAAAATTATCTTAATTTTGGCGGCTTTTGCGAATGACAATCAACATTAAATCAGAAGAGAACATCAACTTTAAATTCAACTGCAGAGAGAATCCTTTTTTAGATTTGTGCAACAAGTTTAGCAAAGACTCTTTTTTGGAAAAGAAATTTCAAGCACTCAAATTCAAGTTTAATCAACTTAAATCTTTCAACCAAAACTCCCTGCTTTTTTGCGGCCACAAACAACTTGCTCTCAAAACCTGGAGGCATTGGTTTTTCTATCTCAAGCAAAATTATTGGATAATTTACTGTTACGCTATCAAGCACGAGATTATCGACCCGAACATCGAAGAAAGAAGCGATTACATTCTTCAGAACTTCAATCTAAATCATTGCGAAGTGCTCTTCGAAAACATTTGCAGCACAAGGAGAAATATCAGGATAGTGATTGAAATCTCAGCAAAGAAAAATAAAAAATTCTATTTTCATCAAGATTTTATCAACACCGACTGCAGCAGTGTTACCTTAGCAGAGAAGTTCTTTTTTTTCGATAGCTACCTACACAATTCTATCCATTTTCAAGCATAATCACAATTCATATGCCATCAACAATTCTTCTAACTACAGAGTTTCTTGGAGAATTTCTAAAGTGGAAGAGCTGTGACCCTTTCCTACATCATACCCAGTGTATTATTGGGCAGTTAAGTTACAAATTAAGGGAAGACACAATTAATTCAGAAGAAGACAAAATCAAAACGGCAGTTAACATAGCAAATTCGTGGGAGAGTTGGTTCCTCCACTTAGAAAAAGAATTTCCCAACATCAGCTTTTTCATTGAGGTGCAAGAATTTGCCAAAAGAGACCTTTTCGCTTTTGGAATTCCAGAAAATCAAGAGCTAATTTGGAAAGAAATTCCAATTATTTTGGAAAACATTAGATTTCTCATTCAATCCATTGATTGTTTCATATTCAACCAACATTTTCCTGAGGACATCATATCCATTGTTAGATATAGAAATTACCCAGTTATTATTGAGTCAGCGAACAAATTTCTACAACAATATTTATCTGAAGAAATAGAAAATTGAATATCTTTCGTAAACAGCCTAAATTTGGAAGACCTTGCGGAGTTTTAATCAGAATTTGGTAACCCCTACACTTTTACTTCAAAATAACTCTATTAAGTTTCAGAGTATCTTTATAACTCAATGCATAGAAACATAAAAGGAATAAGCAAAGAAGAAAGGTTTCCCTGCATATTCAACGCACATATAAAAAAACTGAAAGATTTTATGGACAATCAATTTTTAAATAAAAAGTTCTTGGAATTATTATCTATATCCGCTACAATCGAAGAACCTGATATTCATCCACTACTAATTGAAGGGCACCTTGAAAGAGCGGAGAAAGTGTGGAAACATTGCGCCCATTATATTAGAAATAGATTCCATATAATCCTCAAAGTTTCTAAAAATAATATTCGGACATTATCGGAAAGTGTACAAATAAATACACAAACAGTTCACAATTGGTTAGAAATAATCAAATATATCAAGATTACTGTTGGGGTGATAATTCATATGTCTATAGATCCAAGTAAGAAAAGATACAGCTATTCAATCATTAAAATCAGAAAATCCATTGCAAGTGACAAGAATATAAGGACAGCTAAAGATTTTTTCGAAGGTAGACATCATATGGCATAAACATAAAGATTATTTATTGCGACATCGAAAAGAAACTTCAAAAGAATATCTGGAAAAGGGAACTTTTATCAATATCTTCAATCAGTCTACTCATTCGCAAAAGAATTCGTTATCTAGATCAAATCACTGAAATTATCATTACTTGCGATAAGATGACCAAAAGGAGAAGACAGAAAGCATCGGATTTCTTTGGATTCAATCCTGACAATGTAACGAATGACATTGATAATGATTCATTTTATAATGCACCTTCATTGATAGAGGAGGATGATCAATTTTACGATTCAGACAACGACAACAGGAAAAAGAACTCAAAAAAATTGTCTTCGAGTCAAGTTAATGAACCCATCCCAAACATTATACTATCAAAACCATTGGAGTGCGAAAATGAAATTATAGAGAACTTAGATTTTATAAGCTCTCATAAGAGTAAAGTAAAATTAGATACCCAACATAATAAATTGTTATGCGGCAATACAATTAATGAATCTCATCTCAGTCCAAGTGATTACGATTCTCATAACATTCCAAGCGATAATAGAATAGGTTTTGAAAACAAAGGAGATGAGAAAAAACAATTTTCGGATGATTCATATTGCGGATCCAACAATTCTACAAATTCCGATAATTCTTACATCTCATATGCAGAGAAGAGCGTCAATTCCTTCGAATTAGAAGAGGCGAATGATTATTATAATTGCGACGAGGAAAGCGATATACCAGAATTAATTGAGGAAGACGAGTTCATTATTAAATACGATTCAAGGAATCTAAAGGATAAAACTGAGGAAGTTCCAAATAAATTCTGTAAAACTGAAAGTACGGATTTTGTGAATATAAATCAAATCAAGCCACAAAATAAGACAGTTTTCAACGACAAAATAGGATGCTTCAACATTCAAAATCAATTTGAACACATGGCAGCTGGAGAACTTTTTCTGAAAGGGAATTTCTCGTTATTAGCGTTCCAAGAACCGTATTCAGTTCACACGAGAGCTAAAGAGTCATGGGAAGCTTATATGAAGAAGGAATTGTATTCGGCGAAAATTGAAACAATTTTTTCTAAATACCAGGTCATACTTTATGATGACACAAAATGGAGAGGTAGAATAGCTGAAGACTTTAAGATTTTTCAAAAGGGCAGGGTCATTAGCTTAGTTGTAAAAATCAATAAGGAGGAATTCGTTGGAATTATTAGTGTATATGCAATTACATTCAATGGTTCAGAAAATTCAAATAAGAAAAACGAGAGAAAAAAATTGAAAACGAGAATAAAAACGACGGAAATAATTAAAAACATCAACAGACAATGGTCCAACCAATTTAAGAACATTTGCACAATAATTGTTGGAGACCTACAAGAGACAGTATCAGTTGATGATAGAGATAACTATGGATCATATAGAAGAGAATCTCCTGATAAAGGAATCTTATCGGCAACGAATAAGAGTCATTACTCATTGGTGAGAAATGTTAATAAACATATACCATACTGGACCCGAATAGGGAAAGCAGGTAGTCGTGGAATAGACCATATTCTATTTCCAAAAGATAGTACATTCGCCAGTTGGGTTAATGCCGCGCAATTTGAGAGGGATTTAGGAGAAGAATTTTTTCCTTCAGACCACATTCTATTGTCATGTGAATTGGAAACATCTGGAATAGACGGAAGCTTATTAAGCAAATACTCGATGAAAAATTGCTATAGAAAAGTTTCCAACATAAAGATCAAATGCGATGAAGATGATGATGGAGTTTGTTTTGATGACAGCCAATTTAAAACAGAAATGGTTAAAGAGCAACAAAAATTATTTAATGAAATTCAAAAGATTACGGACCCTTCCAGTAATAAAGAAACCAAAACTCTTTTGAACAACCTAAACTCAAAAATAAAATCTTTATTCCATGATATATGGGACCAAATGAATGAACAAAATATGCATGGTACAGATAATGCACTTTTTGAATGCAATGATCGCATATTCACGGAAATGGAGAACTTAGCAACGGATTTCAATAAAAGTATAAAGATTATAATGGAGAAATTAAAGCTGCAAGTTTGGAATAATGAAGAGGAATCGACAAAAAAATGTAGAGATAGTTTAATCAAGGGCAAAGGTTTCCAGCTCTTTGATAGCTTACCTATAACAACGAAAATTAGATATCTCAGAAGCGCGGTTGGAAGAAAACAAAGAACTTTAAAGGCATTGCGTGCCAAGATGAAAAGGAGTTTAAACGCAGACAATATGAAAAATGAGAGTAAGATTCCACCCAGTCAATTACTTTTATTTAACAAGCACACATCAGATTTCGATGCAATCGAACTTCAATTGGATAGAATTTCAAAACTGAATCTATTTGACAAGAATGCGGAAAAAATTAATACTTTATTCATTAAAGAAGTCGACGAATGGAAAAAACATATTGAAGCAATAGAGTTTAGTAGAGATAAAAATGCAGCTATGAAAGTAGTCAATGACTCTCAGAGAACGGAAAATTTCAAGTTCGATGATGATAAAATGCTTCCTAAAATCAACAATGCAATGCTGCATTCGGATTGCAAACAAATATTTCTAGACGAGCATGATGACTGCATTGATACAAGTTTCTTAGTTAAAGATATTGATCGATGGAGAGATGAAATCAGAAGGTGTATAGAAAATATTAGTCACATAAGAGAAGAAGGCTTTGATGAAAACATAGCGGAGTATACTTGTTGGCACGTTGATAACGCAATAGATTTCCTGGAAAAGTTACAGAACAAAATAATTTCTTCTCAGACTTGGTATAGTAATAATAAACTGGTATATTATTCCAAAATCAATAAACCAGGGAACCTGAAAAGGAAACTGTTACCAATAAAAAGGGATACCCCAAAAACCCACACAGTTATTTGGGACGACAATGAGGGTTCTTATAGAAACTGCAAAAATGTGGAAGAAGAATTAACAGCTACAAAGAAGTTTCACGGTGACTGGATGGATAATTCCAAGGCCAAACAAAATTGTGCTTTTGCCAAACTTATATTCAAAGGAAAAGGAGGTGCTAGGGGCATCAAATTGGACGGGAAGAGAAAGATTAAGAAGAAGGATATCAAAAAGTTAGTATACAATGGAAAACATATGATGAGCGCCGAAGTCAGAAAAGCCTTTTTAGATGCACACAATGGAATCATCAAAGAGTTATTTTCGGAACCAGACGAAGATAACGAGCTATTCAACTTTCCTTTTTTCTTAATCAACAAAAATGGTTTGATGGATAATGAGGATTCACTCAGCGATAATTTCAACAAAGCCCTAAATTCGATCCCGGGAAAGGCTAGGTTCGATGGTTTCCATTTAGCCGTGATTGGAAGATTCAACGAAGAATGGAGACAGACAACCTTCAATTTGATCAAATTAATTCTAGCCACAAGATTTATGCCTCATGAATTTAAAAAAATAGCTAGGATCCCAATTCCAAAACCTAACGCTCCAAATGAATACCGTCCAATATCTTTATGCCACGACCTTTACTGTTTTATTAACGGCATCGTCGCGGAAATAACGTCAAGGGCCCTTGAGGAAGCCGGAATAATACCGGATGGCTTAGCAGCATATATAAAGGGCAGGGGTTGTTCCATGCTGGTGGCTACAGAATTAGGGATCAGAGAGGATTGTATCGAATCGAACTTACCGGCCTGCAGATTGGATGAGGACGAGGAAAAATTCTTCGACAGAATATGTCTAGAATTGATTCTAACGGTCCTAAGAATAAACGGCTTTCCAATTAAAGGGTTTCTAGAGTTAAAAGCTTCCTGTATGTGGGATAAGGATGTAGAGATCATAACGAATAGAGGATCAGTATTTTCTAAGTTTAATTGTGGATTAGAGCAGGGCAACCCGGACTCTCCAAAAACAGCCAATTTAGTTATAATGTTGAAGCACATTTTATGGAAGACTATAACGGCTAAGTTGAATAATAAGTATAAAATGTTTTCGATTGATTACGTGGATGGGGTCATTGAAATCTCAAGCACTGGATTCTCAGATGACAATACACAAAACAATTCTAACCCTTGTGTAAATGATTTAATTAAGGATTTAAAGAAATACATCAAGCTGTCCGGTGACTTATCCATGGTGCTAAAAATTGGCAGAAAAGGAAGCAAATGTGTAATTTACCTTTACAATTTACCTGCGGAAAAAGTTCTAGATTTACCTGTTTTTGAAACGATTGCGTGGAGTTTTAAAGATGATTGTCCCACGAAAGAAATTATTCCGGTCAAGGTTTATTTACAAAAAGAAGAAGTGATCAAATTACAGGATTTAATTAAAGATCCAAATCTAAAAGATAAAGCAATGAAACTTCTTAATAAGAAAGATAATAAGCACCTGGGTCTTTATATGGATCTAGATGCCAACACAGAAGAATCATGCAAAAAAACTTTGGATGGAGCAAAAGAAAGAATCAGAAATATGAAATTGTATAATCTAAATGTCATACCTCTACGAATAACGGCGAATATGCTTATCACCACAATGCACTCATTTGCTCCCTTGCAAAAAAATTATTCAGTTGATAGTTTGATAGAATGTGATAAGTTATTGTTAAACTCCATAAGATCCACATGTGGTTTTAGCAGAAATGATGCTAATCATCCAATATTTTTAAGTGAAAGAGCTGGAGGTCATGGGATAAAATCGTTTCTGGAATGTGATCTGAAAGCGGTAGCGAGGGAATTGGAAGTTGTATTGAATGGTAAAGAATGTGATGGAAGAGTTTTGAGATCTAGAGTAGCTGCGATCAGGAATCGAATTTCATTTATATTAGGAACAAACAACCATATAAGAGATGCAATTCTAAAAATGGCTAGATATGGACTATTTCTTAGAGATAAACAAGATGGTAGCATCACAAATAGAATATTAGATTTAATAGCTTTGAAGCTAAATCGAATGCCGGTAGGAGATCCAGGATTTGTTAATGATGGTGGGGCAATATTAGGTGTAGGAGATCCATATTTGACGCAAACGGCTCTAGGTGGTACTTGGCACTTATCCATAAAAAATTTTAATGAAGGAATTTGGAATGAAGACCAAATGAAATATATGGTAGGACCGGATGGATGGGAATTAATAAATGAATGTAAGATGTTAGCACAAGAACAAGAAATAAGTGACTCCAATGCTATGACTGATTATTTTGAGTGGTCCATCAGTAAAAATCCATATCGAAAAAAGGATATATCAGATCACAACAATTGGAACTTAAAGTATATCAACTGTATCAATGAAGGAAATATCAATAGGATTTTAGATGGAAAATCATGGACATTTGATATCAAGTGGAGGTTAATCAAAAAGGATATTCAAATTGATCCACTTACATGCATCAATTGGAGGAAAGAAAACCCTCAGTCGATTAATGACAGAGGCGAAGTAATTTTACAAGCTTGGAAATCTAAAAGTCCAATCTTGATAGCCACAGACGGAGGACATGAAAATTGGGGAAATGGTAAACATGCTACCAGCGCAGCAATGGTCTTATGTATATTGGATATTCGTGAGAATGAATCCATAGAATCAAAACAGTGGATGAACAGAGAAGTCATCCCGTTACTTGCACGATCATGCATATTACCCTGTCAATTAGGCACACATAAAGGAGACTGTAACTTAGGAGAAGCAATGGCATCATGTCTTCAGGAGGAGTGTCTCCCAGCCGAAATCTGTAGATGCATCATCATGGACAGCGAAGCAGTCAGGTCTAGATTTATTGAAATAAGAAACAATAAAAGACTTAGAGACAGAAGGAAAATCCGTTGTATATTTCCAGGAATTGGAAAGGGAATTATGAGTAGACTTAACTTTGGCATAAGAAGATGGAAAGGAGAAAAAAGTATAAAGAATCTAATCCCAATCAATGCGCCAATACAATATGCTAAACTATGCGAGGAACTAGCGAGGAGGCACAATAAGTTTGGAGAAATCATGGACGAAGAGTTTATAGCTAAAGAGGAATTGCGAAAAGTATGGAAAAGATCATATTTAGACAAGAACAACATTAAATCAATATGGAAAGTAGATTCTCACCAATTAGAGAATGATGGAAAGAGAATTAAAATGGAAAAGAAAAGATTCCCACAACTAGTACCTAATCTTGCTCTGCTCAATTCAAATCACTGGGCGGATCTGTGCGCATCTCTAGCTCTGAAATGGACAAAGGAAAAAATATTCAACGTTGAAAACAATAAAATTGTAAAATATACAGACAGTGAATTTCGCTTCTTTTTCACGTGGAAAGGTAATTTGGTAGATAAACATACATGTCAATTTCTGGGTGACATATTTGAAGCAGAACGACTTAGGAGATGGCAAAGTAAAGAAGCACATGGTTTTCTGGGCAGAATACTACCAGAATCTAATTTTGTTCCAAAAGATCTTTCATTCAAAGCAGGTTTACGTAGATTTCTACTTTATTTCACGAATACACATACAAGATCAATCTATAAATGTGTTGACTATTGTAACGCAGCAACCATGTTTATTAAGACTAAGTTATTAACCGAAAGCGAAGAAAGCATAGATAAGGAATACTTAGAGACGCTCGAATTAGATAGACCTTTACTTCTACGATGCGCATGGTGTGAATCACATTGGGTAGATTTTAATGAACATGATAATCGTGAATTTAAGGGAAATCGAAGACATGTGACGATTTTTTGCAAAAATAAAAGAATTAGCTCTTTTCGTAACTTTATTGATGATGAAATTGAAGAGGCTCTAGTTGACTTATATAAAGCAATTGGAGACGAAGTAGGTATTCTGGGTAATAATTTATGGCTACATAAAGTGCAAGATACTTTATTAGAGTTGCAAGTCGGCAATATTGGTAGAGTAAAGAGAAAAAGGGGCAATAATTCTAAGAATGTGAAGGTAGAAAATTATTTGTCTATTAATGGATGGCTCAAATTCTTGAAGTTAATAAGCATAGAGGAGGGTTTGGTATATGGAGATAAGTATATTCTGTCGCATATTTTAGGTTTAAGACATTCACTAGGAGATGGTCTACTTCATGAGAGAGATTGCGGTATCGTAGACAGTATTGCTATCGGCGTCATACCACAGAAGTTAGAAGATTGTATTATAGCTAGCTTCAAGGATGCAGTCAAAAATAATTGGAATCTAAAAGCAAAGGAGTCAAGCTTCAACATTCTGAAAGCAAAATGGAAATCTATAACAAAATTAATCAGAATTCGAGTTATAGGAATTCATAGAATATGTAATACGGTGGCTTCAGACTTTAAAAAAGAATGGATGAGTACTTTTGATTTGGAATCACAGAAAAAGAGACGTATTAGAAGAGATAAAGAAGCAAAGGAAGAAGAAAGCGATAGTGACAATGATTTGGAAATTGATTGTAAAAAAGATAGTTCTAATTCAAAGTTAGTAACAACCAACAATGATAAACCTATCTGCAAAGAATGTATTCCTGAGGCGAGAGAAATGAAAATTTGTAAAGGGATCAAATGCTCACTTATACATAATGTATGGATATCGGACACCAAAGGCTCCAAATCAAAGAAAATTAGGAGTAATATGAAGACATGCCAAATGTGTGCGAAAATAGTCACAGCATTAAGGAAAAGTATCATCATCGGACACTGGCTAGTAAAAGAGGATAAAAACATCAATGAAAATAGTTCAAAGAGGAATCTCTTCCTAAAGAATATGTGCGAGACATCCAAACTATTTGTGCTAGGAGATATTCTGGAAAAATATATTGGAGATTCCATTACCACGTCGACAATAAATCTCAAAGATAGAAATGGCAAAATAACGGACTGCACGAGGATAATATTACGATGCTTGGGACAAATTCTTGGCTTTCAAACTCTCCCCATATTTCATGATAAATTCTTAGCCACCATAATAAAAAACAGTAATGAACAGCAGGAGACGGTATGGCACATAAGAAAATGGGGCAGACTGGAAAAGGCTATAAATCTATGGCAAGATATTCTGCAAGACAAAGAATTTAAATTAAAAGATGAGAAACAGAAAGAGACAAAATTAAGGGAGACAGGAGAAATTGACACGGATAACATAGAGAACAAGGTAACCTACCAAAATATATTTGCACCCTTAGAGAGTAATAATAAGAAAGATCTAAAAAGGAAACCAGAAGAAGAAGCTCCATCAAATCCAAAACAATTGAAGAGGAAAAAGCGAACTTTTGAGTGGCAAGTAAAAGGAAAATTTGCGACGGCTTTTAATGAAATAGATACAAGTGGGAATTTACTCTCAAGCGACTGGGTTGAGTTAGTCTTGGACATAATCAGAAGGGGAGGAAAGGAGAATGTATTTATCGCGACGGTATATACAACCAGTTTTATACTTCGTGATAGAAACAATAATGAAGGATGGAGAATGTTTGGTAGACTTTTCAAATGCAGACAAGCCAGGTCAAAAAGCAATGGAATTTACATCGTTCCTTCTTTCATGGGAGCAAATGATCTAGGACACTGGTTCGTAAACATGGTGATTTGGAGGAATAATAGAGGAATAGGATACACTTTAGATTCGCTGAATTCCAATGACAATGAGAAGGAAATCATTAGAAATAAAATTGTTGGTTACTTCGGACAGAATTACATTCAAGATTGGAAGTCGATTCACTGCTTACGTCAAACGGAAGTAGAATGTGGACCAAGAATGCTTTTAGCGATTTTACAAATTTATGAGAGAGTTGGAGAGAACAACGTTGAAGATACATTGGACAAGATAGCCAATCTAGATGACATACAGGATAGTAATAAAGCCAGGGCTGTTAGAAGTATTGTTGGAGAATATTTAAAAGAGGGCGCGAACATCGGGAATAGAGCAAATTCGGAAGTTACGAACTTGGGAAGTATTGACTTAACAAAAGAATAACTGTTTAATCTATATTACGTAAGGAAAATGATTGTAGAAGAATACACATGACAATACACGATGCATGAAACGAATTATTTAAGGATCGGATCACCACAAAAACATTTACATATAAGTACAAATGTGCCAGATCATTTCCACTATTATTTTTTGTTGCTCTTTGCTTTTTCTCTTTTTATACTTGTCAGATAACGGTCTTCTTTCTTATTCAGTAGAAATTGGAATGATAGCTAACAAAGACATGAATGATGACACTGCCTTTTCCTTACTTTCTTTTTTTTTCCGGGACGAACGGTTTTTTCTCCATGCAACAAATGTATATTTAATAGATGATGTGATATCGACCTCGTCTTCCAAGACAAATAGTTTAGGTTTTTCTAGACATTCTTCGCTAGTATGGCAAACAATGATGAATAGAGATGGTGATGCTGGCATTTTCTTCTTTCTTATATTTTTTTTTCCGGGACGAACGGTTTTTTTGAGCACATAAATGAATACGAAAAAGCTTATTTGACAGAGAACCCAATACGCGATTTTAAATTGATTCGGACGAGCGATAGATGATTTAATGTTGGTTTTATTTTTTTTCCGGGATGAACGGTTTTTTACTCAATAAAACAGACAGCAGATGATTGCGATCGATAGAGATTTCGATGCGAGTTTTTCTTTTTTTTCCGGGACGAACGGTTTTTTTTTCGAAAAGATAGATAATTGTTCGACTACACTTCGATGTTGGACTCTTTCAGGATGAACGATTTTTTTAAGGTTTCAATGATGAATTCTTCTTTTTTCCGGGACGAACGGTTTTTTTTTCTCGAGTAGATAAATGGACGATTGGCAAATGTCTTGATGATGGATGGTTTGGATTTTTTCTCTTTTTTTTTTTTTTTTTTTTTTTTTTTTTTTTTTTTTTTTTTTTTTAAGTTGGGATGCGACCTGTTGACGAGCGCTATGCGCAGTTCTACCTCCATGGACGGGTCGGTTACGGATGGAAACGCTTCACGGCAATAAAGTACGACGAAATCGGCCCACATGTCCTAGG
>Ga0209092_10004095_pt1 | contig 12319 bp, 7 predicted proteins | sample FraStrMetagenome_FD_187446 | JGI IMG/M metagenome (GOLD analysis project Ga0209092, IMG submission 187446) | Marine eukaryotic phytoplankton communities from Arctic Ocean - Fram Strait ARC3M Metagenome (SPAdes) (version 2) | ecosystem: Environmental > Aquatic > Marine > Oceanic | place: Fram... | reverse complement strand
CACCTCTGTAATTGAGTGGTCTATTCGTAAGGCATCAAAGGTACCATAAGGTGTTGTAATTGACCCCCATCCATCTACGACAGAAGATCTCTGACGATACTGGCGCCAAACTCCATTGTAAACAGGGTTCATGTCTAGATTTGAATATCCTCTTGAAGAATAAGTGTCTCCGTAATTTAATGGCAATTCATAGCGTGTTTCAATGGTGTCCGATTTAAATGGAACCTCAAACCCGTCTACCGTAACTCCATACCCAACAGAATTAATTGAAGTGGCACTATTTTTTGAAAAAAGAGAAACATCCGAAATATTTATCGGAAGAAGTGGACCTATTTGGTCTAGTGGAATTGATGTAGATGAAGCAAAGTTTGTTGCTTGATAAGCTGGGCTTGCGAACGTCCCAAAGACCATGCCTACCAACATGGATGCCGAAGAAACCTGGTTATACTCCTTCACCTCTTGGCTAAGGTGTGTGAAATTTGAAAAGTCCCATGTGAAATTTGTCCCCGTAGACGCATAATCAATATTCAAATCTACCGCTAAACTCACCAAAGCAGTATCACCACCATCAGAAAAGTCTGACGCTGTAATTGTAATCTGAGAAAATAGAACGAAAGGAATTAAAAATGCGGTAGATAATGCTAGTTTCATGATTGGTTTTTCTTGTAAAAATACAATATTAATTATGGTCTTCAATACCCCCCATACCCTTCATCTATTTTGACCACCTTGATTTAATCTAGAGCGCATTTCTGTTTGAAATGATTAAAAAGAGGTTTAACTTTAACGGATGAAACTACACCTCGTTCGGCATGGTGATGCTGAAATCACATCAAAAAGTGGTAAAGACTTCGACCGTTTATTAAGTGAAAGGGGCCTCAAGCAAACACAGGGCCTTGGTCTTTATTTAAAAAACAAAATCACCAACAGTGAATTCTGGTGTAGTGACGCAGCAAGAACACGGGAAACATTAGCATCAATAGCCAACACCTGTCCAATTCATCGCCCAATGTATCTCAAGAGCCTTTACCTCTGTTCAAAGCAAGACTTACTTCATCACATTTGGAAACGAGAATCTAGCAAAGACCTGCTTATTGTCGGGCATAACTTTGGAATTTCAGACCTGTTAAGTTATTTCGTAGACGACTCTATTGAAATGCAAACAGCTGAGTATTATTGTATTGACTTTAAAGAACTGGCTTCTAATGAAACCTTTCAAGGCACTGGAATCATTGCTGATCATTTTCATCTCCAGGTTTAGCAGCATCATTTTTGGGTAAAAAGTGATACACAATGTGCTGCTCTTTGTTCTCCAACTGCTGTCTTAACACTTCTTCGTGCTGAAGCTTAGCTAACCGAATTCGCTCATTCAATTCTCCTTCAAAATCGGGGGGTTCTATTCCCAGCTCTTGCTCTATTTCATAGGAGTATTTTGGAGATTGAGGGCCACGTTTTCGATATAAAACGGCTAAAATTACCCCCACAATTAAACCGCTTAAATGCCCCTCCCACGAAACGTGTGCTTTCATCGGGAAAATCCCCCAAATCATTCCACCATATAGAAAGGCCACAAACAATGAAATTGCCTGCAATGGCTTATACTTTCGTATAATACCCGAAGTGAATAAAAACCCGGCCATGGCATAAATTACGCCACTCATTCCAATGTGATAGCTATTGTTGTTGGTTGCGACAAGCCATACTCCTAACCCTGTCAAAATCCATGAAAGAACAAATATACGAACCGCAATTTGACGGTAATAATAAATAATAGCGCCAAGCAAAACTACTGTTGGAATAGAATTGTTAAGGATGTGATTTATTTCTTCATACGCGTGAAGTAAAGGCATAAAGAGCACGCCTTTCCAACTCTCAATTACGCCAGGCATCACGCCAAATTTATAAAAGGAAATTTGTGGAAATAAATGGTCTGCCCAAAAGACCAGCCACATAACAACCAATACAAGTAAGGGATAGACAACTGCTTCTAATACTGAACCAAACTGAGAAGTTTTCATTGTCTATACTTAGTCAAAAGGTGTGCCTAATCTTTTTTATGCCATTCTGACACAATTTTTAGCTGTTCTTACCCCTTAAATATCATCAATTTCTTTTAAAAAGCATACTTTTATAGCATGACAGAAATTGTAAATCGTGTAAAAGAAAGTGGTCTCATCTCTATAGACTTGGCAGATTATAAGTCAACAAAGGAACTTGTTTCGGTAGACATAGCCGATGTGCTTTGGCAAGGCCTTGTTCTTAAAGAAAAGATGTTTCGTACATGGGTAAAAGAACATGACTGGTCTGCTTATGCAGATAAAGCCGTTTATGTTATTTGCTCTGTAGATGCAATTATTCCTACTTGGGCGTTCATGTTAATTGGCTCGAATCTACAGCATTCTGGAGCATTTTACGTAATTGGATCTAAAGTTGACTTGGAAAAATCGTTGATAAAAACGCGTATTTCTGAAGATAACTTAGAAGACTATAGAGATGGTCGGGTTATTATTAAGGGCTGTGCAGACATCTCTTCGCCTGAGTACGCAATGTCAGAGCTTGTTCGCTACATCCAACCTGTAGCAAAAAGCATTATGTATGGAGAACCTTGCTCTACTGTTCCTGTATTTAAGCGGAAATAACATCAAAATCTAACCCACGCTTTTTCAGGTCATCAATTAATTTCGGTAAGAAAAACTCCAACTTTTCTTTCACTTTTAGGTTATCATGCAAGACTAGAATATGTCCTGGTTTAATCTGATTTTTTGCTTTTTCAAGAATACACGCTGCAGTAACATCGACATCAAAATCATACGACAGCCACGACCACATTATAATTTCATAATTCTTTTTAATGCTCCGCACATAAGAAATTGGTAAACGCCCGTATGGGGGTCTAAATAAATTGGAATCAATGTAGTTCCTGGCTTCATCAATTGATGCTAAATAAGCTTTTTTTGATGTTTTTCCCGCGTGTTCATGGCGCATTGTATGGTTTCCAACACAATGGCCTTCCTGAATTATTTTAGACATTAACTCTGGGTAGCGTTTAGCATTTGCACCTACACAAAAGAATGTTGCCTTTACCTCCTTCTCCTTAAGAATTGCTAAGATGCTTTGAGTCAGCTCTTCGGTTGGGCCATCATCAAACGTTAAATAAATCGTATTTATAGACGAAAAACCCCAAGTTCTTCGGGGCACAAGCCAACGAATTAAACTCGGGGTTTTAAATAATTTCATTCTTGTATTCGTCGTCCTTATGGGTTTGGATTCATCAAGGCGTCCAAAGAAGCTCCATTCATTGGCATTGATTGCTGTCTAGACGCTCCTGCGTCTATCCACCCAAACTTAATCCCCATTCCTTCGGAGTAATCTTGTAAGTTATGAAGCAACCCGGCATAGTACCCTGCTCTACTTCCTCTCCTGATGCTTTCGCCGTTTTCATTCGCCAAGACTTCTAAATCATCAAGCATAGAAGGGAACATTACTTTATAGAAGTAATCTATTTTTGTAGTTGTTCTTGTTGACAATGCTCCTTTAGAATTTCCAAGTTCAGGGTCGTTAGCTGCAGCAGACAACTTGAAATAGGCTGCTAATGCTGCGTAAAAGTCCTTTGTATTTTCTCCTCTAGCAGCCACCTCTACATTACTTGCTTCATAGAAACCAATGATTGATTCCAATTGGTCTGCAATTTCAAGCCCTAATTTTTCAGCTCCTTCCTGGTCACCTACCATATATAGAACACCAACATATTCGTGTAAAATACCATCTGTAAAGGCAGGCAATTCTTTCCCATTAATTTTGTACTTGTCTCTAGGGTTATTGGAAACATTTGGCTCACCATAATCGAGCACCAACGATGGTGGCATAACCGCTATTGATTTATCAATTAATGCCTTTGCCTTTTTCTTGTAGTCACTTATTTCTTCCGCTGAAACAACCGCTCCCATTCTAGAGACGTCTTGACCCATCGAAGCCATCATCGTTCTGCGTTCGTTGCTTTGCTCGGCAGAAAATGCACGAGAAATAAACTCTTCCGCTAACGACAAGAAATGAAGTCTGTATTGTGCTGTATGACGTCTTGCATAGTAATCGGTCAATACGTCAGGGTTGCTCATTGCTCCATAATCATATCGTGTCATCAAGTTCGTGTACATCTTATCAGTATTGAATCGTGTACTACCATTGTCTATTGGATTTAACTCAAAAGCCATCCCATTTTGCTTGATGTATCCTCTTCGGTACAATGCAATTGAAACTTCAGACCCTCCTGGAGATGAGAAGCTAATCCCACGTTTCCATTCATTATTTGCCATGATATCTAACATCATAACCTGCTCACGTGTTAACCCACGTTCATCAAAACTAAACCTCATTTCTTTCACACAAGATGCTTCTTGTTCTTTAGATACAACTCCCGATGCAACTGCATTTTCACTGTTTACTGGAAGTATAAATCCTGCACTTGGGAAAAAACGAACCAAGCGTTGTCCTTGGTAATTTATTAAATTACTGTCCTCTCTTGTAAACGCCATTGCATCTGAAAGGTTTGAATAATTCCACCCTTTCTCAAAATCTATAACCACTTTCTGAAAAGCCTGTAAACTTTGATCGGATATTTGAAGTAACCCACTTTGAGCCGCCCCAAACACTTCCATTGAAGCTTGATACTTGTTGTACACCACCGCTATTGGATCTCCTGACGAAAGAGGTGCCGCTAAAATTGCTTTAATTTGAGCCAATCGAGCAGATACTCTTTGATCATTTGCTTGCATTCCAGCTAATAATTGAGTTGCTTGGTTGTTAAACATGTTAACTGCTTGTTCCAATTCAGCTGGGTTAGCATCTGCTCTCAATTTAATTATTTTACGCATAATAACTGGATCTGCGTTCATATAAGCCAGTTCAAATAAGTCTGAAAACAATACTTGATCGGTATTTCCAGCGTGCATCAAAATTTGATCTTCTGTAAATTTAATTGGAAGTGGTTCTGACTCGTATGCTTTCAATTTCATTTGGTCAGTATACCAGTCTGTTTGCATTAAAGAAAGGTTACATACTCGAACATCTGTTCGTTTACCTTCTACCTCTTGCATGTACCACAACGGAAATGTATCGTTATCTCCATTGGTAAAAATAATTCCATTATTCTCTACCGAATTCAGGTAGTTCAATGCTAAATTATGTGCCGATGTTTTTAAACTACGGTCATGGTCATCCCACCCTTGAACGGCCATGATTAATGGAACCGAAAGACACAATGCAATTACTACTCCTGCTCCTTGTGTATCTTTTTTCAATGATGACCTCAGTAAACGCATTAGACCCAAAGCACCGCCACCAATAGCTACCATAATAATCCACGACAGTGTAATTGGCATGGATGTTAAACTCCCCATGTCGGCAATTAAAGCTACCAGCAATCCTGCTCCTGCAATAAGTCCTCCACCTTTTAACTCCTTGCGTCCAAAGTTTTTATAAGCATCATACAATGCATAAACACCAACACCGATCCACATGGCAAAGAAATAAAATGATCCTGCATATGCATAATCACGCTCTCTTGGTTCAAAAGGCCTTGGATTCAAGTAGATAATAATTGCTAAACCTGTAAATAAGAATACCAAAGAAAGTACAAAGGCATCTTTTGGCGCTCTATAGAAATGAAAGATTAAACCAATAAACCCTAAGATAATTGGCAAGAAGAAAAACCTGTTGTTTGCAGGGTTTTCAGATGTGAAATGTGGTGCAAACTCATCTTGATTTCCAAGACGTGCGTCATCGACAATACTAAAACCAGACAGCCAGTTCCCCCTCATCTGATCACCGTGTCCTTGAATGTCATTTTGTCGACCTGAAAAATTCCACATGAAATATCTCCAATACATCCAGTTCACCTGGTAACTTGTAAAAAATCGAATGTTTTCTCCAAAAGTAGGGAGTCGCTTACCATCTTTTCCTAATTCACCTCCCGATCCGTCGTTGGCGTTGTAACCCGACCATTTCTTATAGCCACCTATTCGTTGTTGGTCTTGACTCCAATACATTCTTGGAAATAAAACGGATTGTGCATACGTAGGTGTTGCATTTTTTCGGGTTGAAGCATTTGATTCATAATACCGTTCTGCAACCTCTGCCTTGTTTGCTTTTGCGAAGTCATTTGCGCGTCCTTCATCTTTAAAAGCTTTTAATACCTTTCCTCCTTTCTCAACAATAAATCTCCTTAAGTAAAACGGTGATAAATCATTCCACAACTCGCGCTTGTTTTCCGTTGAGTTCCATTGTTGCCCAGACATAATTGGGGCTGAACCGTATTGCTCACGCTTCAAGTAAGCTGTTAAGGTAACTAAGTTTTCTGGGTCGTTTTCATCTAACGGAGTATTTGCGTTTGAACGAATTACAATAACGGCAAAAGAACCGTATCCAATTAGCAATAAGATTAAACCCATTGTTGCTGAATACAAAATTCGATTTCCTTTCTTACGTGCATAGCGAATTAGAATTACACACAGAGCAACAACGATTAAAAAGAAGAATATTGTTCCGCTGTAAAAAGGCATTCCAAACGTGTTTACAAAACTAACTTCAAACGATGAGGCCATTGAAATAGCGCCTTGAATAACTCCCACTTGAATAAATCCTAACACAACAATCCCTAGAATTCCGGTTAATAGAATTCCTTTTAAACTCACTGTTTTTTGATATCTAAAATAGATCACATACGCAATGGCTGGAACAACAAGAATTCCTAAAAGGTGTACCCCAATGGCTAATCCTAGCATGAACATAATTAAGAGTAACCACCTATCTGGAGAGTAGCCATAAAAGAGTTTTCCTCCCTGTATTTCAATCATTTCTTCGTCCCACTTTAAAATGGCCCAAAAGATAATTGCGGTAAATAAGGACGACATTGCATACACCTCTCCCTCAACAGCAGAAAACCAAAACGAGTCAGAAAACGTATACGCGAGAGATCCTACAAATGCAGACCCAAGAATGGCAACTTTATCGCCAATCGTTAGTTCTAATTTATTTTTGAGGCTTATTTTTTTGACCAACATAGAGATTGACCAAAACATGAACATGATTGTAGCAGAGCTGGATAGTGCCGAAACGCGATTAATCCAAACGGCTACGTGCTCTGGTTCAGCAAAGAAAGAAAATAACCTCCCGATAACCATAAATAAAGGTGCTCCTGGAGGGTGACCAACTTCTAACTTGTACGCAGCTGTAATGTACTCGCCACAATCCCATAAACTTACGGTATCTTCAATCGTGATAAAAAATACGATTGTTGCTAGTAAAAAGACCAACCAACCTAGATAAAGATTTATTTTTTTAAAATTCATATGCAGTTTTTAAGCGTTATAATTGATTCTATAAGCTAGTACCAATTTCAGTCACTGCGAAAATAACAATATAAAAGACGCGTGAAACGGTCTAAAAGTGAAAATTTCTCAATTTTTAATTGTTCATTTCCAGCACAATGGAAAAAAAAGTATTTTTTCGTGATTTTCTTGTGAATTATTGTGCGAAACTGAATTTTGTTCGTAGATTTGCAACCGCAATTGTCCCATGGTGTAATTGGCAACACGTCTGTTTTTGGTACAGAAGAGTCCAGGTTCGAGCCCTGGTGGGACAACAGAATATTTACTAAAACCCTTAGCTACCAAGTAGTTAAGGGCTTTTTCATTTTAATCTGTACGTTTACCTGTACGTTCCTATATTTTATAGCTTATTTTTTTCACTCTAAGGAATGTGGGTTCTGTCGCATTAATCAAATCTGATTCTGAAATTTAGTAATTATCTATGAGTTATGCTGCCAAAGAACAAAATGTTTTGAACGTTTTTTTTCTCGAATCAGCGATTTGCCCCTTCCTAATAATGTTGACAACTTCGATACCTACCAAGGTGCGTTGTACTGAATCAAACTCCTTGAAGCCGGTGTCTATTGATATTCGCCTCTTTATATTTCGGTGGTCTTGTTCTACTATATTGTTTAAGTATTTGCATTGTCGGATTTTGATTTTTTTCACGGTCATCAGCTCACGATTAATTGAACGAATTCCTGATTTGTTCGCACCACTCTTATCGATATTAATTACTCTTGGTTTACTATTGTTACCTATAGCTTTGTTTAGAAACTTTTGCGCTGAGCCCTTCATTCTACGTTTGGTTAGCAAGAAGTCTACTGTATTTCCAAACTTATCTACGGCTCGATATAGATAGCGGTCCTTACCACCCACTTTAATATAGGTTTCATCCATTCGCCAACTTGAACCCACCTGCCGTTTTCTTTTGTTCATATTCTTTTCAACCTCTGGACTAAACTTAAACACCCATCTCTGAATTGTAGAATGATCAACTTCAACACCCCTGATTTGTAACAACTCTTCCACATCTCTATAGCTCAAGGTAAATCTCAATTTGAAATAAACGGCTTGTAAAATGATCGATTTTGGAAAACGGTGATGTTTGAACATATCTTTAGAATTGTGATTGCGAAGATAAGTATCTTAACTTTGAATAAAATTAATGCAACAGAACCCTATTTTAGGACAAACCTAAAGTTTCGCTCAGAGCCGTTTAGTATGATTTTGAGATTGTAGATGCCATTTTCAGAATCTGAAATGTCGATCCATTTATTTTGTTTAGAGAGCACCTTATTATAGATCATCTTGCCATCTATACTATATATTTCCACTTGAGCATCTTCAAGTATTTTTGAAAAAGTAAAGTGACCGTTATTAGGGTTAGGATATAATACTAAAGAGCTTAGTTTATTTTGCTCAATTCCAAGACAGTTATCAACTGATATATTGACTTGACTTGAGGCAGAACATCCATTATTGTCAGTATAGCTGTAGATTATTGTATTTGAGCCAATTGCAGCAATTGATGGATTGAAAGTAGATCCATTCATACCTGGCCCTGAGAAGTCACCTCCACTAGGTGACCCAGTCAGGTCAAATTCACCATCAGTATTACAAACTAATGAAATAGGGCTTGTAACTGAGACATTAGGTAAGTCGTTTATAGTTATAGTTTGTAACTCAGTATCGGTCCCAACTCCATTACCGACGCTTAATTCAACAGTGTATACTCCCGAGCTAGAATATTGATGAGAGGGATTTTCATTAGAGCTAGAATTTCCATCTCCAAAATTCCAATTCCAGCTATTTATTGTACCTGTTGAGTTATCTGTAAATTGAATGATATCTCCCAAGCAAAAATTATTTTCTACATTAAAGGATGCAGTTGGCGCACCATTATTAGTGCCTGTTATATTTATGTTGTCTATAAAAAGATTGTTTCCTGCAATACCATTATTGACAGATTCAAATTTAATAATGACACCACTAATACCAGAGTAGGCATTAAGGTCAATTACAAAACAGTCTGAGCCTATTGTTCCCATACACCAGTCTGATGTTGTTGGAACAAATTCAGTTGTAGAAGTAACAGCAGTAGCAAATGTTCCTGTACCATCTTCAGCATAGCTTGCGAGATATTCAAATGTTGCTCCACAATCAGTAGATATAAGGATAGATAATGAATCTCTTGATTCTTGGTTATATCTTCTGAATGCATGTTCGAAAGAAAGTTCTATATTACTGTAAGGGCCAAAATCCATTGGAGGAGTTTGAATACCATCTCGTTCATCTCCATCAGAGTAATTGAAAAAATCTATTTTTGCAGCTTTATTTCCAGGGTTTGTTCCAACAACTGAAGCTATCTCCCAGGTAATATCATTATCATTATTTGTAATATACCAATTATTATTATCAAAACTATTTGACTCAAAGGTTTCTGTAAATGGAAGCCCAACATATGAGTTGTAAAGATAAAAGTTAGAGGTTAAATTGTTATTTAAAGCATTCTGATCTTGGTTTCCATTGGGGTTTGATGCTGTAACATTAAACGTAGATGCTCCTGTTGTGCTATTATAAATAGGTAATGTCAAAACAACTGAAGAACCTGGAGAAATACTACCATTATATGACGTGGCCAAGTTGCTTCCACCAAAATTATAATTTAAATCTACAGATGAGACTACTTGAGACCCAGAATTAAAAAGTTCAATTTCTGCTTCAATAGCTCCATCACATATTACTCCAGAAGGATAGATTATTTGACTTACACCTATATCGTATGAAAGATTAGATGTAACACAAAAGTTGTTAATTTCTTGTAATCCATAATCAGAATCTACAGCCTGGATAGAGGTTATTATATTACCATTAGACCCTGATATGCTATATGATCCATTATCATCACATGATGCATATTGACTTCCTGACATTCCGTCACCGTATGTATCTGTTATAGTGAAATTATAGCAAGTGGCATCTAGACAAACATCGCTTTGATAAGTCTCACCGCCTGTTATGTCCGGATATGGCCCTCCAGATGCTAATATAGAAGTATTTCCAGGTTCAGTTATGTTCCATTGTACTTCAGATCCCCAACAATCTGTTATTACTTCAACAGATATAAGCTGCCCATTAGGAATAATATTGAAAGACGAACTTTGATTATTATTCGAGTTATTTTGATCTATAACTCCATTAGGTGAGCTACATGATATGCTAAAATTGTGCAATCCTGGCAATAAATTTGAAGTAGGAAGAGATATTAATTCGAAACTACCTTGTGCAAGATTTCCATTCCAATTATACGATTGCATAGTTCCATTATCATATTGATATGAGATAATTACAGAAGTTAGTATTTCACTTCCTAAGTTTTTTAATTCAAATTGCGGGCTAACAACTGAAGAACATAATTGACCTTGTGGAGAGTTTATTTGATTTATTCCTGCATCATTAGTAAATGTAAATGCATTCAGGCAAACAAGTGCTTGTTCGGCATTAATTCTACCCGATCCAAGTTGTCCGATATAACTTCCGTTAGCTGCATCAATGTTGTCTGCTGAGGATAATAAGCAGTTGATAATATCTTGTGGAGATGCTGAAGGAGCGTGAGAAATCATAAGTCCAATAAGACCTGCAACCATAGGTGAAGCCATAGAGGTGCCTTGCGTAAATTGATAAGAATTAGTTTCATTACAACTAAGTATTTGTGATCCTGGTGCAGCTATATCTAGCCATGTTCCGTATTGCGAAAAGCTTGATTTAGCATCTCCATTAGTAGTAGATGCTACGCTAATTACATTGTTATAAGCTGCAGGGTAAAATTGTTGGTTTGTCCCATCATTTCCTGCTGCAGCTACAAGAATAACACCATTATTCCATGCGTAATTACAAACGTTTTGGCCATAAGTAGATACACCTCCGCCTCCCCAAGACATGTTGATGGCATCTGCTCCATTATCAGCAGCCCAAATTACCCCATCGTACCCTCCGGTTAATGCTCCGGTTGAACAATTCCCTATTTTAACAGGCATAATACTGGTGTTGTATCCAATAGATGCAACTCCTTGGTTATTGTTTGTTTCAGCTCCAACAATTCCAGAAACGTGAGACCCATGAAAACCATCATTTCCTCCACATGGAGATGGATCGTTATCATTATCAACAACATCTCTGCCAGCTACAACTTTATTGATTAAATCAGGATGATTAATTTGAACGGCATTGTCGGTAACAGCAACTATAACATTTGCATCTCCTGTTGATATGTCCCAGGCCTGGAGAGCGTTAATTTGATAAAGACCCCATTGTCCATTGTTAAATGAATTTGAAAAATATGTATCGTTAGGTGTGAAAAAAGATTCATGTAGTTCTTTCTTTTCTGCATAAACTACCCTTAAGTTTTCTTTGATATACTGAATAAATTCTTCTATCATATCAATTGCTCCAAAATCAACTTCATATGTTCTGCTTAATCTTAAATCATTTATGTTTGGATGAAGCTCTTTAATAGAATGAATTTGATATTGATATATTGCTGTAGGACTAAAAATAGAGTTGACACTTAAAATAAGGCCGTTTGTTGACTTATATTTTTTTACGTCACTTGGAATTTCAAAAACGACTTTACCGTCCTGGTACCATCGATTTATTTTTTGGGCATAAAGGTTTGTAAAACCAAAAATAAGAACGAAAACAATTAAGAAGTTTTTCATGTAACTTGAGTTTAAAATCTTTTAGACTAATTTATTTATTGTACAAATTTAATAAATTGTTTAATCATTTAAAATAAAAGTTAAACATAAAGTTGTCGGGTCTGTCGAATTAATTAAATCTGATTCTTAAATTTAGTAATTATCTATGAGTTATGCTGCCAAAGAACAAAATGTTTTGAACGTTTTTTTTCTCGAATCAGCGATTTGCCCCTTCCTAATAATGTTGACAACTTC
>Ga0209092_10004092_pt1 | contig 12322 bp, 7 predicted proteins | sample FraStrMetagenome_FD_187446 | JGI IMG/M metagenome (GOLD analysis project Ga0209092, IMG submission 187446) | Marine eukaryotic phytoplankton communities from Arctic Ocean - Fram Strait ARC3M Metagenome (SPAdes) (version 2) | ecosystem: Environmental > Aquatic > Marine > Oceanic | place: Fram... | reverse complement strand
ACCCTCCACCCTCTAAGATGAAAGATGACTATGACCAACAAATCATGTCGTCTTTATCTGCAGCATTGTCCACTTTAGACACCGGACATAGGGTCATTGGTCAGAATCATCCAGAGGAGAATTCTGGCCAAGCCAATTTGAACTACTTTAGTTCAGGCAAAAAAAGTGCAGGTCCCGAATCTAGTAGCAGTTCACTCTCGTCAACTGTTCCATCTAGTTCTTTCTGGGGGTCTCCCGCACCTACCAATTCAAGCAATACCTCCAACTCGAAGTAAGTTCCATTATCTTCTATTTTTATTCAAGTTTCTTTTTCTTTTCTGACCAGGTCCAAATATTTTTCACAGCTTGGGAAATTATCTCTCCAACTCCAATACCAACCAAACTCAAGTTCAGAGCATTTTGGGAAACGGGAACGGAAACGTAAATGGCTTAGGTTTGTCTAATCATGATGCTTCATACAATCCATCTTATCAAATGCTCCCGGATAATAAAGTTACAACCGGATATGAGAGACGTGACTTGATGGGAAATGTTGCATCTCAAAACCCGTCACAATCATTGTTTGGACAAGAGAATGTAAACACGATTGCTGCTTACAACAATGAAAGCAATAAGCTCAGTGCTCACAATGAACACGACTTTTACAACAACTCAAGAAATGAGATTCCGGATAATTCGTGGACTCGTGGTACATCATTTGGTTCAATTAGGAGTTTAGACGAAAAGAATGGCTTAAAAAGTCCTGGTCAAGGTGTAAATACTCAGTTGTCCATGATGCCACATTCCTCATCGAATCGATCTCTACACGAGCGCACTTTGCATCACAACCTTCAGGTTACTGGAAACCTGGATTCTAGGTATCCAGTTGATAACGTTGACAATTCCCTTCGGAATCATGATGCATCTGGTAGCTGGATCTCAGGAAAAGAATCTGCTGAATCTTTGCCACGTTACGGAACACAGACGAATAATTATCAGATTCGTAATGAAATTCCTCCATCATTTCAGAACAATTCTTACAATGTGAAACAAGATATGTCCCTGAACAATGGTTTTGCGAATAGGAACCAGTCGCTCAGTCACTACGGAGCAAGTGAATCTGAGCAGTACGCCCCTAATGGGTTTTCATCAATTCAACAAAATCAGCCGAGGCTCAACCAGCATAGTAATGTACAATATCAACAGAAAATGCAGCCCAGCTCAGGAATGATGCATATGCAGAATCATCATGTAAGCTATGCCTTTGGTACCTAAACTTGACTAACCACTGCAATTCTAACTGAACTTGCCTTTTCCTCTTTTTTTCGTAGACACAAAATGTTGGCCACGTTAAATCAAAATCACAGCAATTGCCTGAGGGAACGATACCTCTCCCTCCAAACTTCAATCCACAGCAACAAGTTTTCTACATGGCTGTTCCAATGCAAAATGGTAGTGGACAAATGCTTCAACCAGTGCAAATGGTTAATTTGGGCAATGGCCAATCAACTTTTGTTGTCGCAAATAATGCACCCGTCTCGAATGCCGTCAACACAAATATTCCACACGCAAGAGTTGAAAACAACAATATGTCCTCTTTCCCTCAGTATGCGAATGGATATGATAACATCAATGGAGCCAAAAACCAGAATCCTAATTACAGTCACCATTCTCATGATCGTGGTTCCATATCTTCCCCTTCCCTGGGAAGTGCAAACAAAAAGAAGGATAAGAGGAACAAGGGTAAAGGCAACGGAGCAAACAAACAGCAAGGACAAAATTACGCCACCAATGGTGGGAATAACGGCCAATACTCTAATGGATCAGCAAAGAGTGACTTGGTTGTGGATGATTACCCTGTTCAAAAATCGTATGAGAGCAATGGCAGTGTACAATTGCCCCCTGTTGCAAATAACTCCACTAATTCTTCTGACACTATCACAGCTTTGTACCATTCTACCCACCGACCTCCACTCTCCTCGCTTTTAGGACATGTGCGTCGATTGAGTCGTGATCAAGTAGGATGCAGATTGTTACAGCAATCACTTGACGAAGACGGCCCTCATGCCGCAACGGCCATTTTAAATGAAGGTCTGCCGTTTTTGACTGAAGCTATGACTGATCCTTTTGGAAACTATTTGTTTCAGAAGATTTTGGAAAAAATTACATCAGAGGAACGACTTCTTCTCGTTCGGACTGTCGGACCAAGACTTGTCAACGCAGCTTTGAATTTGCATGGAACTCGTAGTGTTCAAAAGGTTGTTGAAATGAGTGCTTTGGACGATAACAACTTAAATCTTCGTCCAGAGGAAAAGAGTGTTGCTGATATTGTAACTAGTGCACTTGCCCCAGCGGCTGCTCGTTTGTGTATCGACAGTCATGGGAACCATGTAATTCAGCGCATTCTACAAAAGCTTCCACACAATCACTCTAAGTTTGTGTTTGATGCTGTAGCACAATCTGTGGGTGACGTTGCTCGTCATCGTCATGGTTGCTGTGTCATTCAACGTTGTTTGGATTCGCCACCATCCCCTGCCAGGTCTAATCTTGTGAAACGCATCGTAGAAAAATCGTTGGACTTGATGCAAGATGCTTACGGTAACTACGTTGTACAATACGTACTGGATGTTTGTGGAGATGACGAGGCTGGTGCTGTTTGCGAAAGCGTTGTAGGAAAGATTGGCTTGCTAGCAATCCAAAAGTTTAGCAGCAACGTCATGGAAAAATGTCTGGAACGTAGTAATGATAGGGTTCGTGAGCTTCATCTGAATGAGCTCAGCTCCCCTGACAAAATCCGAGAACTCATGATTGATCCATTTGGGAACTATGTTGTTCAAAAGGCTCTATCTGTAGCCACTCACTCTCAAGCAGTTCGCTTAGTTGAAGCAATGCGTCATCATCTTCCAGGTATGCGAAATACTGCCGGAGGAAGGAGAATTGTTGCAAAAATCTCACGTCGCTTTCCTCGTTTCGACCCGAGCGCTGGAATGAATGTAGACGTGAACAATATTGGTCTGAACTTGAGTGTTGATGGCAATGGAAGGAACAATATTGTCGATAATCAACAGTCGTATGCGATGCACCACCAGCATCATGTAAATTATCCCCACCCGATTACTGTGGGGTATCTGAGTTCCCCTGATCCTGGATTAGCAGTAATGAAACATGGTGGTTTGCCTATTGGTGGACAAGGCAATAACGATCATCATCATGCAAGGAATTGAGCAGGGAATTAGCTGTATTTTGGGTTATACAGTTTCAATTAAATTCAACGATTGTTGAATGGTTAGGGCTTTGCTATATATATCATACAGGGAAGTACAACGCAACATACAAGCAATTTCTTTTTGTACTTTCGTGTCATGTAATGTTTATTTGAAAACAAGCTTGATTCGGGATATTAATCAAGCACATACATATTGATTAGACAGTGTATTTTCTATTTCATGAAGATTGATAATCATGTTGTCATAAGTAATAATTAAAGTAACGATTGATCTTCGTAGCTAAGACTAAGACTAGAAGTTGCCAATGCATAGGAAGAATTTTTCAAATCTACACCCTTTGCTCTTTTATTCCTTTAAAATATCTGTCTTGTGTCGACTGTGGCATTTGCCGTAAAATTTGTTTGACTTACGCATGAACACGTAAGCAGTCCATTTTGATTGATATTCAAAATCTTTTTTATCGTTCAAACATGTTTCCAAAGAGAAACTTTATACTCAGTGATATCCTAAAATTACACCAATCAATAAAGATGCCTTCCACCAGTAGCAATGCATTTCAACTACATCAATCCTTAGCTCCACTCATATCTCGATATGATGGTTTCATACTTGACCAATTCGGCGTTATGCATAACGGAAAAAATGGATTGGAAGGAGCACCTGAATGTGTTTCTCACTTGAAGTCTCTCGGAAAGAAGCTTATCATTCTTTCCAACACTTCATCACCGAGTGAAGCAGCTCTACAAAAATTACCCAAATTAGGATTTGAATCCACTGACTTTCTTGGTGCAGTTACGAGTGGAGAAGAGGCTAGTCGTTTTATTAAAGAAACATACAAAGGACCGACAAAAGTTTTATGGTTCACCTGGAAAGCTGATACACAACCTTCTCCTCGTATTTTCTTGAATCTTTGTGGAGACTCAATACAGCTTCTTGATGCAAAAGACGCAATAGATGCCGATCTTATTGTTACTCATGGATCTGGAGTAGTTCAAGGGGCTACTGAAGCAATGCCAATGACTGGCTTTATGGATACAGGCGATCTCTCCAGTATTCAATCTATTTTAGAAAAATGTGCCAAAAAGAAAATTCCAATGGTTTGTGCAAATCCAGATTTTGTAGTAGTGAAACCAGACGGATCAGAGGGCCATATGCCAGGTAAAATTGCAAATTGCTATGAATCATTTGGTGGACCATGTACATATTTTGGAAAACCACATATTCCCCACTTTCAAGCATGTCTCCGAGAAATGGATTTACCCAATGAGAAAGTGGCTCATGTTGGAGATTCACTTCATCATGATGTGGCAGGAGCAAATGAAGCAGGGATTGATAGTGTTTTTGTTGCAGGAGGTGTACACAGGTCACAATTGGGTGCAGATTTAGGTGTTTTGCCGGAAAAGGAAGACTTAGAGTTGTTGTTCGAAAAAGAGGGTCAAACACCGACGCATGTTGTTCCAATGTTTCGTTTATAATTTTTATTCATGTACGAAAAAAAGAGAATAAAAAAAGTACGAAATATGATTCATTTTGAGTCAATTTTGAATATTTCCTTGACTAAATTTTATGCCTCAAAAGTAAGCTAATCTTTAAAATTACGCCTCTTTGTGAAAAGCTAATGTTGATAAAGCCCACATACAAAGAATGATTATGCGTTGCTTTCATTTTTTGTAAGAGTGGCGTTGAAAAGTGTCATATACATATAAGTTTTGATTTATTTGTATTTTTGTTTTTGGAATACCAAATGACCTAAATAAGCTTGTTGTGATCATCCTGTTTCATTTTGTTCCAGTAAAAATTAACTTTGTAAATTGCAGGATGAACATGAAGGAATAAGTTACACGACAGGATTTCTGAAGAGTCATTTTTTTCTTTTTTGAAGTCTTTTTATTTTTCCTTGTTCGTGTCTTTTAGTATGAATCCAGTATGTAGCATGTTCAATTGTCTGTAACTGTAACCCTTGCATCCATCCTCTATCATAAAGCGCTTGCATCGCAAACGACCTCACACCGATCCATTCTTTTCCAAATCATCGGTTGTTCCTATTATTATCCACATCAAACACGCATTATCGAAATAATTGAAGATTGATTCTATCAGTGTCTTCGTATTCCTAACCGTACCACATTGACTAATTACACACAATTCAAGGAAGAAATCCATAAAACTCTTTTCTTGCACATCTTGATCTCGTGACTTTCTCCAACATCTCCAGGGATATTTCCACAATCAACAAAATTAAAAGAATCAATAATCATAGAGGACCTTATATATCATGGCGTCCAGAGATTTAACAAATACCTTTTTCGAACGTCGACAAGCTGCAAATGTTCGGAGACGTTCTTCGACAGATGGAAAGCTCACAGTTGGAGTTCCAGATCGGATAAAACCATTTGGTAAGTTTCAGTTGTTAGATTTGACTTCTAAATTTTCATTTGGCATCTTGCTTTTGTTTTTTATCTTGGATCGTATTACGATGTGCGTTTAGTCCTTTAACATGATTGTTCTTTGTTGCATTGCATTGTGCTCCTTTTCATATTTCCAATTTATATACAAATGAATAAATTAAAATCTTAGGAATCTCCAAAAAAGGCAAAGGTTCTACAAGAGATGATCATCTCCTTCTAGAGGAAGGCCTCCCCACAATGTCATCCATTTCTTCCGACAAAAATCATCCAAGCACTTCACTTCCTCCAAAATGGGTAGATGACGTTGATGAAACACACACAATCCTTGCTGAAATTACCCGCTTGATGGGCGTCCTAGCATCACTTCACTCTTCTCGTTTAGGATCTGTTTTTGGAAACGATTTGGAGCACCAGGAAGTTGAAATTGATCAATTGACATCCGATATCACCAAACGATTTAGACGTTCTGAGGGATTACTTAAAAGGATAGGGCATGCAACTTCCCAACAGAAAGATAAAGAAGAACGTACAGTAGGAGCTAATGTCCAACGTAGTTTAGCACAAAAATTACAAGCTTTGAGCGTAGAGTTTAGGCAAAAACAACGGAAATACTTGAAGGATGTTCAGATTCAAAAAGGTGGCTCTGGAGTGGCAGCAGAAAATGAAGCCAAGTTTGGAATTGATTTTAACAACAAAATTGACGACAATCGCGTTGGATTCTCTCCACAGCAGCTTGCTGTTGTTGATGATTTGCAAGAAGCTGTGCAATCTAGAGATGAGGAAATCTCAAAGATTGCGCAATCGATTGAAGAATTGGGAAGTATTTTCAAGGAGTTGGCAGTCCTTGTGATTGACCAAGGGACAATTTTGGATAGGATTGATTATAATATGGAAGCTGTGGTTGAACATACAAAGGAAGGTATTGTGCAATTACAGAAGGCAGAATCTCACCAAAAGAATGCTAGGCCTATGAAATGTATCGTGTGTTTATTGACTGTAATTGGAATTCTACTAGTTATTCTAGTGCTCAAGCATCGCAGTTATTAGAGCTTTTTTTATTTCACATAAAGTAAGACATGACAATTGAAAAGTTCGCAACTAGCCATAAAACTTTGTTTATACTCTTTTACTTTTAGCTAACATTGTCATGTAAACTTATGAATCAACCAAGTTATCAGTTGTCTTAACGATACCCTTTTGCTTAAAATTCATCTTTGCGAATTTATAGGAAGGGAGGTATGCAATAAATTCGTTTTGTTTTTTGATTATAGCCTAAAATATAGTTTTGAGTATGTAATTTTTTAGATTACTTCAATTAAGGAACACTGTTGTCTGACTAAAACCTCAATCCTTACTCTCTAGAAATTGACACTTGAATGTCGTGAAATAATGCGTGAACAGGAATAATATACTTTCCTCAAAGCATCAAACCTCATCTTTTCTTCAAGGAAAACAAAATTATTGGGATTACCTTAAGCTGTACTCGAAAGTCTCTTGTTACCCCACCAGGCGCGAGCAATCTCAACATTTTCCATCACAGTAACGTCAAAAACACAATCTCTTAATTCTTCTTTGGAAAGTTTCAGTGACCTACAAACGCGAAGTGCTTTTATCCACATTTCTCTCTTGTTTACTCGAAAGTATTGATGGGCGTCTCCTTTAGGCAATCGGCAAGTATCATGTGGTGCTTGGGGATGACCATTCGGAATCGAACGGAACAATTTTGGTTCATCTTCTTGAACTTGCCATTCAGATCCATATGCGTTATGGTCTCCTCCTAAATTTGTTTTCCCATCTCGAGCATACATTTTTCCAGCGGGGAAATTACCAGAAAGTCCTGTGCTGCCTTTAGCATCTTGTCCTTTCACGTTGATGTTAAGCATAGCCCACATACCCATGACTTCAATATTAATAGAAGACCCATTTCCAAGACTGACTTCATAGATATCCACTACTTGACCAAACGTTTCGCTTACAATGGTGACGAAACTGACGTGAAAGTATTCATCTTCAAATGGAAGCTCAGGAATAGCTACTCCATCCACATAAAATTCAGGTTTTCCAATGTTTTGATGGTCAAATTCAAAGATTGCATTTCCAACTCTGAATGCAGCACCCGATACAATAGAATAGAAACCTTCGTTCCGCGTACGCACATGTACAGTTAGACCAACTCCGTTTTGAAAGTTTGGCAAATAGGCCAGAACAAGATCGCATTCGCCTTGATAATCGAAATGTTTTCCACTCCAAGTTTTGAAATGTGGATCTATAAAGTGACAAATATTGAAAAAAATGAATGAGATCAAGGCTGTATATATTGGTGATACTGCAAAATAACGCTGATTCTGAGCTTACCTCCACCACATCTAGTATTTACATTTCCAATAGGACTAGCACTTGCGTCGCCAATTCCATTGGGTGCATCGTCGCCAATACAAAAATTAGCAAAAATCTGAATATATCAAAACATGAATTTATTGAAAGATTGTAAAAGATCAGGAAGAATAAAGGATCAAACTTGCAATAAACAAATAAAAGTAAAATACTCACAGAAGGACTGAACTCCAGAGCAAACTCAGCGTGCTTTCGTGTGTTTGGCTGGTCATTTGGATTGTTTGGATCTGGACAGTTCGGAACATTATAAGAACTGTCAAAAAAGTCTCGAGTAGTTTGTGCGTATCCACTTTGTTGCATGTACTCGGGGGATGGAAAGGAGTGTCCATCGACTCGAGCAATCGAAACCATACCGTTCCCCATTGGATTACCAAGAGTGTCTCCTAACGGTACTTTTGGATTAGAACTGCTAATGCATTCATTAGGAACTCCTGTCTGTAAATTTGATGTGTTTTCACCAGCTCCTAAAAGAAACCAATTGAGATGCGCCGTCATGCCTGCTTCAAAACCATCAATAGTCTATATGTGTTGCCGATAGATATGGTGTTAGCCAAATGCCAGATTATAATGGTCCATACTTTGCACTTAACACTTACCATTACAAATCCATCTTTCACATTCACTCCGTTGTCAATGGCTTCGGTCGGAGAGATGGATCCATCGTTATGGACAGTACGACCCATTGTATTTGGAATACACGTAGGAAGCCCATTAGTATCGAAAAGATTGATGAAGGAAATAGCCTTATCACTTGCCATTTCCCAAATAATTGTAGATTCCGATGCACTTTTGCGTTTCCATTGGTTATTGGTGGGTAGATTACCTGGCGCTGGATCATTATCAAGTCGTTCGTTATTGTTTTTATCTTCTCCTACATCTAACTGTCCGTTTCCATTGCCGTCTTCCATGTCGGCATTATTGATAGCACCATCGCCGTTTACATCTTCCAGAATGAGGGGACGTCCATCTTGATCAATGCCATTGTAATCAAATTCTTCTACAAAGGTCAATTCCTGATCAGACCCATGAGCAATAGAAATTTGAATGCCACCGACAAAAGCATCAGCCCAATTTAAAACCTCGAATTCAAAATAGAAACGATTTGGGATAGAGCAGTCTTCGCGAATGTCAGTGATACGAAAACAGAATACTTTGAGATTCGCTGGAAGAGGGTCAGCGGTAACTGCCGCGATGAAAAGTGAGTACAATAAGGAATTGAAAAATTGTTTCATTCTTTTTCTGCGAGAAAAAATAAGTTGATTTGATATTTGATTGGGTAAGAATATGAAGAAAGGAAAATGTAAAAAGAACTAAATATTTGGTGAAATTATGTGATACGAAATTCAAGTTGTTATTTCCAATCACATAAGTATACGTTTCAATAGGATCAAAGTCAATACATGCTGCATATGACACATGCTCATATTCATTATGCGTATAGTATCTCCAATATGATGTGGGGACATGGAGGTTAGTTTCTCTAGCTGGAGTAACTTGAGGACATTCTGTCGAATATTTAACCCCTTTTTTATATAGCTATCGAAAGGCCCTGTCTAATTCAGAAAGAACCCATCTTTATATGTAATTATTTATCTTAATTTTGGCCTTCATTTAAGAGCGTACTTGCAATAGAAATTTAATAAGCAGCTGGCAACCAATCTTGTTTGGGAACATCAGCATCATCATTCAAATTTTACGTGAGCATTTTTGAATGATGAACCGCCTAACGATACTAAGCAATGAAATATCATTTTACCATTCTCGTTGGCTTTAACATACTAGTATATGCTCAGATTGTTTCTTTGAAGAATCCATTTGTATTTGTTAGATTTAGTTCTACTATCTTTTTTCTTGATGCAAAAATCATTTCAGATATAAAAGAATATCATTAAGAAGTTAGTTTGTGTATGCTATATTTTTAACGTGTTCAATAAAGACCGAACTTCAATACGCACGCACCCCTAGTTTGGAACCAATAATGTAACAGCAGTATCCTAAGTAGTAACCTATCCAACTCGCTTTGATTTAGATGAGAATGGACACGGACTGTATAATGTATTTCATCTTTAAAATATGATGTAGGTTTAGTTTAATTTTTGTTAACAATAGACTTGACATCCGATCTTGTTTACGATTTTGAAAATATATAAAAATAATCATTATTCTTCCAAAGAACACAAAATCAGCAGAATGCTCCTTCAGTAGAATGTAAAAAGAGGCATTTATATATTATATAGCATATACGAATTGAGAATAGTTTGTATAAATAATAATAATATTATTAGGTAAAATAAACTTGCAATTTTCTTTGAGAGTGGACGTTAATGTATCTTCATCACCACAGGGGGCGTGCCTCTCTTGCCAAAAATCTAGTTTTGACATCGTACAAATACAGTGATCTTAACTTCAAGATGGACGTCAGTGACAACTTAATTCTCTGTTTCATAACGAATTCCATTGCATCAATTGAACGTCTTTTTTGTAATTATTACGATTTCTTGGTGAGAACAGAATCATCAAAATTATGTGTTGTGAACTCAGTTTTTCTGTGTAATGTCGAGAACAAATCTAAATGTGAATCAATCATGTTTGAAATAAATGTTGAATTTATATCACTCTTCTCTTTTCAGATTTTTCTTTTCTGGCTTTAAAAGCCTTCTTTGCCAAAATACATGAGTTTTTTAAAGTAATGGTCATTGAATGGTCCAGTCCTAAATACTTTTCCGCGATTTTTGATCCTTTCTGGTAGGATTCAGAACTCTCATGATATTTTTTCATGAATTCCTGTTCGACTCCTACATTATGATACGCAATAGCGAGAACGGCAATACGATCCAATTTGATTGGTTTGCCATCATTCGATTCATTTTTTTCTTTTCTTTTTTTCAAATCATGAAGCAATTCTTCTTGCAATAGTATGAGAGCAGATTGTGCATGTGCAAGGGCTGTGGAATGTCGTCCAAGCTGCGATTGAACGGCGCATATATTTAGATGTGTGTCCGAAGCATTTACAGTTTTCCCAATTCCGGATTCAATTTTTAGAGCTTTCTGCAAGTATTTCAGAGCGTTGCGAAGTTTCCCTTGCTTTCGATAATAGCATGCTAGATTGTTACATGTTACTGCATATCCTTTTTGATCGCGTTCAGTTAATATTTCAGCCTTTTGCAGCAATTCTAGAGCTAGATCGTAATTTCCTTGTTGAAGATATGTCATTGCAAGTAGATTGCACATTTCTCCGACTATTTTGCATGCTTTACCAACTTGGTCACTTTTTATTCCAAAAAAGTGTTGACGTAATACCAAACCTCTTTCCATACATTCAAGAGCTTCTAAGTAATTCCCCTAAGTTCAAGATAATAAAGAATCATAAAGGGATAATCAATTTATCGCATAATTCCTATAATGCAGAATTATGCTTGGAACAGTACTATTTATATGCAAATTCTGACTTACTTGCTTTTGAAGTTTGGTACTCGTTTCATCAATCTTTTTTAGAGCTAGAAGCTCTGTTTCCCCCGGACCCTAAAAAGTAGGTATAAATTTAGATCGTTAGCCCCTTTTCATACCTTGTTGAACAGCGAGAAATTTGATGTATGTTTCATGTCTTCTCACCTCTATGTTCGCCATCTTAACGAATCGTTTTTTTCCTCTTTTAGATATAACAATCTCACCTATTCACATTTTTCAAGATATTATATATCTTTCCGCATGGCAAATTTGAAACAATTTGAAAAAATTATGATAATAGAAGATTTTGTATCGTTTCTGAAATACTTCTGAAAAAATGGAATATATCAATAATTGTTTTTGATAGACGAAGGCAATTGTGAAAACATTTACTGTGTTTGATGTTCATGAATTTTCGGTCATCCCCTACATCAACGTTTAACTATTAAATCATATTAGAATGCATCAATTAAACTTCTGTAATAAATCATTTGCTAGTTGTTCATTCTTGAATAATCAAACTTCGTGAAAGAAAAAGATATGAATATTGTGGCAGTCTTTTCCTCCAATTTGTGAGCCTCATGATGATGGGAAAGAATATTGATGATCGTAGCTCTACAGTATATTTACCGTAGAATGAACCGTGCTTGGATTTTGAGAGGGGTTATTTCTGACGTGGGAATCATTTCCAAATGCAAGCTGAAATATGACGCACATTCGTACGCTTAGAAAAATTCAGGGTCCAACATGAACCCATTGAGAGCCAAACTCTGCTCAACATTAGCTTATCTCTCTACATCCTTTCAAACAAGTAGCATGTCTACCACTACCACTCCTCGACCCCTGCTTCAAGGTGTAATTTTTGAT
>Ga0209092_10004090_pt1 | contig 12323 bp, 12 predicted proteins | sample FraStrMetagenome_FD_187446 | JGI IMG/M metagenome (GOLD analysis project Ga0209092, IMG submission 187446) | Marine eukaryotic phytoplankton communities from Arctic Ocean - Fram Strait ARC3M Metagenome (SPAdes) (version 2) | ecosystem: Environmental > Aquatic > Marine > Oceanic | place: Fram... | reverse complement strand
GTCATCAGTGGGTGGAACCACGGATGCATTGTGAAGAGGTTCAGTCTGCTTTTTGACATCCGCACTTCTTTTTATTTCAAAACCAAATAGTTTTACGCCATCTGCCATCTTTCAATCCTTATAAAAACAAAAACAGGAGAGAGGAAAATCCCCCTCTCCCATTTACTTATACCCCTAAAACTACTGGGTATTATCATTGCTCCAGTAGTCATACTGGAATGTTACTGTAAACTCTTCTATCTGAGTTACTTGGTCGAAACTTAACTCGATATTAGAGATAGCACTTGGAAAGGCGTTCTTGAGACTATAAGTCTTCACGGTTGCGCCAATCTGATTCAACTGCTTTACTTCAACGTTGGTAGCGTAGGTATTGTAACCTGCGTTATCAGTAAACAGACCCAAGTTTTCTTGGTGACTGTTCATTCCGTTCATCCATTGCTCGAAAGAATTTCGAACGTTGAAGTTAGTGTCGTTATAGACTGTGATTGTCCAAGGTTCAAAGGTACGGTCGCCAGGTAATTTCACGATGCGACCACGGAACGGTACTTCTACCGTTCCCATTTCGCTTCCTGGAATTGACGCTGCGCGACACATAAAAGATGTTAACTCTGAATTTCCCGATGCATAGAACGGAAATGCCATGTCAATTGAGAACAGGTTAGCTCTTGCGCCACCGCCCGTCATCTTACCCCTGAAGTCATCTACTCTTAAAACTGCCATACGTTACTCCTAGATTTCTTCAATTATATTTGGATGCCAGTTGAACCGACAATCTCGTCAAAATCTGCACCTGTTCGCGTAGCGATAAAGTCGATTGTGATGAAGTTGATGCTTCGTGCTGGCTTGATGTATATTGCTGCTCGTAGTTCGTTGCGGTCAATAACTTCAGGTGTGTTATTTGTTTCGTCACACTGTACCCTGTAGTCAATGATTCCCCTTCGTCCCTGAATCTCTCGTAAGAGGGGTTCAACAACTGCAACAAATTCAGACCGTGTAAACTCATCGTTAAATTCGAATAAGAAGTTACGCGCTGCGATAGCAACGGACTTCTCAATCGCAAGAAACAATCTTCGGACGTTAATGCGATCAAACGCAGAAGGTCTGGAGAGTTTAGTCTTGTCACCAAACAGTAAAGTTCCTCGTCCTGGGAATTGAACAATCGGGTTAACACCCTTCTTGTACAAGTCATCTCGTTGGTTCTTAGTGGGACTGTAAGCGAGGTTTGTTACACCAACGTATTCTCCACGCTTCTCACCAGCAGGTGAGTACCAAGGACCGTAGTTGTAATCAGTGAATGCCATAATACCAGCAGTACTAGATGCGGCAGGGATGTAGATGTATTGATCGTTGAACTTATCATAGACTCGCAGATAGTTATTATCAACAGCAAGATATGATGAAGCACTGAACAGGTTGGTAGTTGCCAAAGTTTCCGTTACAGGACTATTTTGGTTAACAACTGCTGCTCGGTTAGGTGAAGCAACTGCCAAGCAATCTTTGCGGATTTTGCCAGCGATGCCTACCAAGTTATTAACAACGGTGACTTGATCTACCCGATTGTTCATTCCAGGAGCAATAAGCAACTGAATGTCAACTTCTTCTGTGTCTTCGAATCGGTCAAAACCAATTTCGTAATCACCAGCGTCTAATGTTGCGTGGTCTGAACCACCTGATAAAGAACTAGAAGAACCAGCGTTTGTCCATGCAACGCCTACGCTATAGTCTACTCCACTTCCATCTGCGGGTGGGTTTGTATCCCAAGATGTACCAGAAGGCAACTGACCATCGCTCCAGTCTTTAAACCATACAAATCGTGAAGAAGCATTTACGACAGTCTTGACATAGTTATCTCCACCATCAGTAGTCTTTGCATTAGGTGCAACAGACAGATAGGAGAAAGTTTCCAGAACTGTTCCTTTGGTTCCACTAAAGAGACCGTCAGAGTCAACGACTACAAGGTGCATCTCGTCATTGATGTTAGTTCCAAGCTGGTTTTCTGCCCAGTTAGATGTTTCTGGTGATCCATCGAATTTGATTCCATAAGTCCAATCAAGAAAATCACTATCAGTATTTGCAGATGTATTTCCTGCTGAACCGTGAAATATTGATACTGCAAGAGTTGACCCAATTTCGCCTGGGTATTTTGCAGTAAATGAATTCAGTATGTTTGTTTCTTGTGCTTCCCAATCCTTCTCGTTCTTTACAACGATCTTGATGCTTGCATCTTGGTTGTTGGAAGCGTTGAGTGCGGAGTCACCAGTAGCGACAACGCCACTTGGGATTGCGCGGTTAACGATAAGGTTTCCAGAGTAACGTAAGAACTGATTACAGGAGAAATAATCTACTGCTCGTTCTGGGTCCGGGGTTCCATATGTAGAAGATAATTCACCTTCGTTTTGGATTCGGACTGGTTCGCCTACTGGGCCCCACTTAAATGCACCTACGAATCCAGCAAGAGATGTTTCAACATTGGGAGCAACCCCAGTTAAGTCAAATTCTCGTATTGCAATTCCAGGTGACAGTAACGGTGTTGTTAGTGCCATGTTAATTTCCTTTTCATTTTTGTTTATAAGAAAGTTTTCATAATAAGGCTGACACCCATTGTGGGGATGTTCAATGTATTTATTTATACTTTCTTAGTTTTATGTATTTAGTTGTTGAAAAACCCGTCATCTTCTTGTTGGGTGACTAAACTCCAAGGGTCAAGTTTCTCTTCATAAGAATAGTCATTCAAACCCGTATCATCATGAAAACCAAATGATGGAACGTCTGCCTCTATCTCTTGCATCCTCTGGTTGAACATCATATCTTTAATGTTGATGTCAGTCATTTCTCGAAATGCTGGAGAGGTAACGTAGTATCCAAACATAACAAGGTTCATCATCAGGTCATCGTGGTTGCCATCTGTTGCCTCGTATGATTGTCCCTTTGCCTCAAAGGTACTTATCTCCATGATGGTTTGCTCATCAACAATATCCATCTTATTCTCTTCTAGTAAGTCCTTTACCCCAGAGCAACCCAACCGCTTAGTTCTCCGTGTCATCTCAATACCAATACCAGATGACTTGAGTGCGGATGTCATATGGACGTTTTCGTATTCCAACTCTTGATACAAACCATGACAGACTAACTGACCAGCATCATTTGATTCGATAATGACGTATGCCTGATTGTAGACTTCTGCATACTTATAGATAATAGTAGGGAAGAGTATTGGAGAAATTAAATTATTCCGATACACCGCGACCTGTTTAAACGGGCGTGAAGAAATATCGATTACGTTAAACGTACTAAAATCCTGACCTCGACCCTTCGCCACATCGACAGTCATTATGTACTGTGAATCTTTACGAGTCTCCTCGTAGATGAGTAGGTCACCACCTTCCATAATGGATTTTGGTCTCCTTGCTTTCAACCCCAGTAATGTTTGTGGGTTGATAAGAGTCTGTCCAGTTCCAAAAAAAGTGTTTCCAAATTCCTGTTCGAACTGCAACTCGGAAGTGTTAGCAATCGTCTGCTCTTTCCATGCCTCGTCACGCCCAGGAACATCCCACCAGTCAACGCGAAACGGTTGATACTCACTTACCCCTTGCTCTGCGCCTTGCCAAATTTTATGGAACTGATTACCAATACCGTTTGCAGTAGAAGTAATAATTACCTTTGTATCGAGACCAGATGAAATTACTGGGTAGGTTGAAGTGTAGAACTCCGTTCCTTTCTCAACGAATGCAAACTCATCAAGGAACAACAGGTTGACAGAGTAACCCCGAATAGAACTACTGCTTGTAGATTCTGCGAGTATCCTACTGTTATTACTGAATTCTATGTTGCCTTTGTTTAGAGTCTTACATCCAGGTTGCAGATAGTAAGGAAGGTTCTCTAGCATCAAAGTGACCCTTGCAAGCATCTCTCTTGCCGTCTGTCCTCTGTTAGCGAGTATAGCGATGGTTTTCTCAGGGTGAAATAATGCGAACCATAAGAGGTATCCTACGGACGATATGGACTTACCAGACTGTCGGCATGCAAGGACAACATTGAAACGGTTTTCATTGAAGTGCTTGAACATCTTTTCCTGATATGGATACAGGTCAAATGGCACAAGACCATCGTTCAGGTTGATAACTTTTAGGTGAGTTCGCGCAAAGTAAGCGGGGTCTGCCATGCACCTTGCATACTCAGAAACTTTTTCTTGCGTCCAGTCCTCGTCAATCCCATCTTTCTTGACGTAAGGATTTCCAAGATAGTGATTGTGTCCCGCTAAAAATGTAGTATCAATAATGGGGTCTACAACTGCAACCTCACTCACTATCGATTTCTCCATCTATGATGTCGTCAACCTTTGCAACTTCTTTTTGGTTGATGTCTTTCAACATTCTTTGGAGGTCAGTAGTTGAACCCACGAAAAGATTGTTGGTAGTCCCTGCTGGAGGCAAAGCGATAGGGTTGGGGTTGAGTAACTTATCGATTTGTATTTCTTTGCGGTGCAAGTCCATCAACTGACCAGAGGTGTCAGCAGTATCCTTTATCAACTTTGCGAGGACTTCGTATGCTCTGGGATGTTCAGATTGCTTTGCAACCTCAATCATTTCCTCAACTCCATCGCGACCTTTATTAATCAGGTCGTAGAGAGTTTCTCTTGTGAACTCAAAATCATTATCTCGATCTTTCTCAGACATATCATAACCTATTAATGTGGATGTGGTAAAGGATTAGCACCATCACTATCGATGACGCTAACCACTACTGTGTAATCACTATCCTGTGATACAGGGCGAGGATCAGTCTTTATCCTTGAAGTTTCAAGGTACTCTTCACCAACCCATGTATCAAAGTAGTCAACATCGATTTGCGTGATGACTTTCTTATCGGCAGGTTTTGGACCGTAGAATGACATTTTCATATCAAAGGTCAGAGTATAAATTATTGTCCTGCGGTCTTCGAGGTTTCCTTCAAAGTTATCAGTGAAGGCAACACCATTGAGGATGACAGGAACATCTTCTACGATGGCAGGATAGTCTTCCATCGGTTTAACATTTACTGTATACTGAGGATTGAAGTACGGTAGTATCTGTTCTACTATCTGCAAAGCATCGTCATGGTGCTTGGCATATACGTTCAACTCAAAGGTTACGATGTAAGGAACGCTTGTGTAAAACTGCGCCCCTCCTCTATCATCGTCAACGTTAGTCTTGGTAAAATAGTTAGTCTTCGGCAACTGACGCTGTGGGTCGTATGACATACTAACTATTTCAAAGGACATGCGAGGCAACTTTATTGCAAGTTGGTTCTCAATATCTCGGTCGCCAGCAGCATTCATCTCAGCAATGCGTTGCAAGAACTTCCTCTGTGGTGCGTAAGCAAGAGGAACTTTCATCTGACTAACGACTTTTTTCCTTTCCTTCCTTATTATGTATAAGTCATTAAACATCGCGCCAAAGACAGCGACTGCCATACGAACTCTTTGATTATAAAAATACTTACCAAACATTAGTCTACATTCCCAAATGGATTACTTTGACTGAAATCAATAAACTCAAATGATGTGATATCAAAAGAGGTAACCGATGCTGTATCCGAATCAGGTGCGCCTGGACTTCCTGCCTGAAGATTCTGCATTTCTGTTACAGTAGTTATTCTTGCAATGGAGTTCGATAGTGAACCTGTAACCTGATTGCCTACTGCAAAGTTATGGAAGTCTCCATCGTAGTCTGCGCCAGTATGCGCTAAGAAAACATTCAGGTCAGAATCTAACCACTCAACAACTTTACCTTGCATTATGTGGGTGTCGGTTTCCATAGAAACTATCTCACCATTATCAAAACCATTTGATGCAGAGTCCAGAGTAAGTCTCCACTGGTATGCAGCAAACTTTTCAATGCGGTCAATCTCTGGTATGTCTGTGCTAAATCGTTCATCGCTGTATTCAAACTTCTCGCAGCGCATTTTAAATGTCGGAAGATTTGCCAACTGGTAAAATGGGTTGTCATCTTCTACCTTCATCACTTCAAAGGTCGCACCCGCCATTGGCATATGAATCAGGTCACCTTCTCTTGGGCGATAATACTTGTTACCACCAACGGTGCTACCAGTCTTAGGTTCTTCGTGACTGCGTATCTCTGTGTTCCATCTTCTTCGCGAGATGATAAAGGTTACGGCATCTCTTATCTCAACACCGAACTTAGAGAACAAGTCCCCATCCCCGTCAAATCCTTCTATGCTCTCTAGGTAGACTTCAACTTTGTATGCGTAGTTAAATTCGGAAAGAATAGTGTCATTGAATATCATATCACGATGAACAACTTCGCGAGGAATGTAATAAACATCCTGTCCGAAATTTTTGATAGACTCGGTTATGAGGTCTTCGTAGAGTGCTTGCTCTGAAGCAACATTGTAGTTGAAATAGGGATTAATCGCCATATGTTATCCAACGAGGAAGTCGGGTGGGACTTCTTGCTCTAGTCGCATTCTTTCTCGCAATTCTCTTATCTCGGTTTTCGCTTCTTCAAGAATGACTCGTCCGTTGATAGTGACACCGCCAGGAAGTTGCATGCCCTCAAACTTGGACATGTTCTGACCCCACTGCTCTTTGATTAATGCAGTGGTGTAGTCCTTCATAAACATATCATCCCAGATGTTTACATTATCAACCGTGTTGTAAACTTCACAGCAAATCCAACTACCTGCCTTCATTCTTTTATCAACAATATCACTCCAGATGTAGAGTCGATTCTCTCGCCTCGAAAATGTAACAAGGGGAAGACCTATTAAAGTCATATCAATTAGGGCAGCATAAGACTGCATCTGATACAAGTAAGATAGTGCGCCTGACCCTCCACCTTGAGAAATTCCATGTCCGATTCCACCTATCTGTCCAGGAAACATCTCTCCGTTTCCAGCACCAAATGCAGACCGCGCTGCGAACATCTTGGTTACATAGAGAATGCTTGCGGGAATAGTGACATATTCATTTTGGATATCTTCATCGGTTAACTGCAACTCCCAATAGGTTCGATACGTTGCGTCTGAATGAAACTCACGATAAGTCTGCAAGGCATCGTCAACCTTGTCATCTACTTGAGTCTCGTCAACATTTACCTCAATAACTGGTTCCCCAAGTTTACGGAGGCAGTATTTTATTAGTTCTGGTCTTGATGCTATGACTGCCATTTTATTTTCCTGAGTTAGTTACCTTTATTTATACGACCAAAAATACTATGGGTTGTACTGCCCTTTGAAATCACCCATTGATATATCAGGCGGGTTAGCTCCGTTTTGTGGAACGCTTTGGTTATAATAAGCAGTGTATGCTGATCTGCCCTTTGTTCTCCATATCGAATATTTGATGTCGTATGTTCTTATTGGTACACCGTATACGGTTACCTGCGTAAAGGAATTGCTTATACCCATAGACAGTTCTGTAAAACTTTGCCCTATATAGGGGTAGTTTGTATCTGGGGTAAAGTAAAAGTATCCACTAGTGCTTCCGTAAGATACAAGTGGACCTCCAACATATGAAGTTGGACATGCGGGGTTGTTTGGAGAATTAGTTGCTGGAATACTCAGTGTACCTTTAACCTGACCAGCCCAATACCAAGTGAAATCTATGGTTGTATTAGGAACTAGAACCCAAAATCCTCCAGCATTTTGATACCTCTGCTCGGTTTGCCATCTTGCATAGTTTGTGCTGGGACCGACTGCTGGATAATAGGGGTTATCCAAATAGTACTTTGGGTTATAGGGTACGACTGCTGAGTTGTCAACAAGTCCGGTGTTATTAACGAATCGATAGTAATTACCAAGGGAAACATTGGAGGAGCTGCCACCATATTCGCCTCTGATATTACTACGCAATCTAATATTAGTTGTGGGTATTTGTGCCATTACGCTTTCAACTCCTCAACTTCTGCTTTGAGTTCTTTGATTGCCTCAATGAGAAGGGGAACCAGTTTTTCATATCGAACTGCCAGATAACCGTTGTCTCTTTCTGTTACTACGTCAGGAAGTCCCAATGCCTGAACCTCTTGTGCTATGACACCAGTCTCGCTTCCAACTTTATCAGTCTTGTCATTCCAATCAAAGGTGTTACCACTGAGTGATGCAACCTTGTCAAGAGCGTTGGGGATGGGTGTGATGTTATCCTTTAGTCTTTCGTCAGAAGTAAAGTATGCAGTGATATCACCTGTCGCTGTAATAGCACCTGTTACAGAAAGACCAGAAGCAACGTTGAGAGTGCCATTAATTTGCCCGTCACCAGTGGCAGCAAGATTACCACCGACAAGGAATGGTGCTGCCATATAACCTACAATTCCAAGTCCTGCGCCAAGATCACCCAGAGTAAGGATTGGATTAGTTGTGCTATAGTCATTTACAATAAAGTTCATTGTTTGACCCGATGCTGCCTGCGTGAGGACAGCAGCGTTATTACCATTAAAACTTATTCTTTCGGAAACATTAACCGTTGATGAAAAGGTTTTCTCTCCAGTAATAGTTTGTACAGTGTTAGTCGTAACACCATTGGTCACCGATGATGCGTTTCCATCTAGTGTTGCTGTTATCGTTCCAGCAGTGAAGTCACCAGAAGCATCTCTAAGAACGATAGTTCCGTTGGTTGTAGTGGAAGCAGTAACACCATTAAGAGTCCCAGCATCACTCGCAAAGGATGCATTTGATGCAGTACCACTAAGGTTTGCTGATATTGTCCCAGCAGTGAAGTCACCGTTACCATCTCTCAGGACAATCTTAGCATTATCGGTGATGGATGCCGTCACATTGTTAAGTGCTGAAGCGTTAGAAGCAGTTGTTGCCGTATCAGCATTCCCTGTTAGGTCTCCAGTGAGTCCTCCACTAAAAGTCTGATTTACAGTAAAGATATTATCAGAGTCTAAGTTGATATGACCATCTTCAACATCAGATATCATAGCAACTATGCCACTCTTGTTAGGCATATCATAAGTTCTTTGTGCGGTAAGTCCGACAAACTTTACTATTCCTATGTTTGTGGAGTTAGAAGTATAAGTGTACTCACCGCTAGGGGTGGTAAATTTCATAGCAGCAGTTGACGCAAAGTCTAAGTCTGCACCTGAAGAACTAACGCTTGTAACATTTGATAACGCACCCGTTATGTCAGCAGTGCCGTTAAATGGGCGACCCCATATCAGTCTTGAAGTGGTCAACTGATCTGCCTGTGCTGCGCCACCGCCCGTCCCAACAAGATTGTTCCAAGAGGTAACTTCAGTCACCAGTGGTACTTGAAAGGTTGGTGCGACATCAATATTCATTGTCACTGCGCCAGTGTTTGATAACTGACTTACCGAAAATGCTGGGGAAACTGTTGCGAGGTTCGCAGCAGTAACACCAACACCAACACCACCACCGATTATCGAACCGTCTACTTGGAGGTCACCTTTGATTATTGTATTAGCACCACCAACCGAACCTAAGTTAACTAACCCAGGTGAAGTGAGATTATTAATTTTTGCACTATCATAGTCTGGACCAGCACCTACGAGTGAAGGAATGGTTACCGCGCCATCAGGTGCAATCGTCAATGCTTCAACGTTGGTTGTGCCATTGTAGGAGTTTAAAGTAAGATTCCAGAGTGGTGGACTGACTTGTGTTTGCTTTGCTTTTATTGAACCAGATTTACTTGTGATAGAGGTTGAACCAGAAGCACCAACTTGTAATGTAACTTCTTGGTTAAGGATATTGTCAAGCGCACCAATATCGACCTGAGTTCCACCGAGTTTACCGATACGAACTTGAGATGTATTTGGGTTGGCAGTAGAACCTGCACCAACGTATACGTTGGTTCCTGTCAGGGTCATTGCATAATTTGATGTATCAGAGTCAACGAAACTTAGAGTTGTTCCGTATCTAACATCACCATTTTTAAGATTGAGGTTACCACTATATGATAAAAAATCTCCTTCGGCAAGTGTGACACCAAAGTCACTATCGCCTTGCTGTATGTTTGCATAGTCTAATCTGTAGTTTACATAATTTACGCCAAATGGTGTCACGCCCGAATTATTGTACGGGTTATCAACAAAGATGCCGCCTTCGGTATCAAGTCCAACATTCTTCAAATACAACCCGTCATACTTTGGCCAAGACTTACCACCCTGTTGCATGACATCAATGGTTCCCCAGTTAGCATCCATCTGCTCATGGGATAAAGAATTACCGTTGTTCCACTGGTATCCAGTAACTAGGTTTCTTGTTACGACACTGGGTGATGGAGGTGAAGGTTGAGTTCCATTGCCATCTTGCTGTGGTCTTGATGATACTTTTGTTGGGAGATACTTTGCCATTATTCTTTCCTAGTCTATTCTTTCATTATCTTTATTTAGGCATAAAAAAAGAGGTGGAGCAGAACTCCACCCCTCTTAGAGATAAAAAACTTTTTCGACTTAGTTTGGTGCTTCGTAAGTCAAAGAAGAGATAGAGATGGTATCGCCTTGTCCAATAGCAACAGAAGACAAGATTATGTCACCGCCACCACCAGTAGCAGTTACGCTACCAGAAAAGATAGTCGTTCCACCGCTATTTTTTACAGCAAAAACAGCAACAGTACCAGCAGTACAGTTAGTGTCATCAGTGATTGCAGCAGCAGTACAAACGCCACTAGCAGCAGCACCAAAAGCAGTTGTGCTAAAAGTCAGGTCTGCAATATCAGCAGCTCCACCAGATGTTTGAAAGAAGATGTGACCAGCAGCACCTCCGTCATCAATTTTTGCAGTTACAGTATCAGCAATCAAGTTGCGGATGGGGGTTTCGTGTGTTACAGCCATGTTAATTCTCCTTGAGAGATTTTTTAAAAAATAAGTAAATCAAGTATTAGATTTACCATTGTCTTGTTCTTGAGTTTCAGTACCTTCTTTTTGCGCTTGCAAAATTAGGTCTGCTTGCTCGCGTGTTAGATCAGTATTAATGGTAAATGTTTCAACAGTTCCGTCCTTACGAACGACCTGCCCTTGTCCTGCTAATTTACCAATGCTACTCTTCGCTCTTACACTCATTTATTTATACTCCTTCAGTTTTACGAAATCGGTTTAACTATCATGTCAGTTACCTGATTAGATAAGAATGCCTTCCCTTCAAGTACTCGCTCAACGACAGCAACGCTATCTTTCTCATACTCAATTTCTACGTCATAGACGTACCTACGCTGGGTGAGCGTAGAGGTTTGTTGTGGATTTAGACTAAAATTGATTATTCCATTTTCAGGTGGAGCATCAATGTTTGCCAGAAAATTCACAGCAGTGGAACTATCCGAACCATATGTATGCTTCAAACTACCACGGACAAAGCAATCTGACAAGTCTCTCCTACCACCGCCAACATCAAGCAGTTGTATTTGATACTTTATAGAAGTACCTTGATCTATTTCTATGTCTTCGTATTGTGCCATATGTTTATTTATACTTCTATTTAATAGTTCTTCGGGACAATATTCTTCTTGTCTTTGGTTTTCTAATTCTGAATGCTCTCTTCGTTGGGATCGCATCCTGTTCAATAATGTTCTGATAGACTATCGCGGTAATGCTTGAGTCATCAGATTCTAATATTCCCGAACCTGTAACAGTTCTCTCTACAGTCCCGATTACAATACTATCAGTTGTATTTAGCACTCCAGAACCAGTGGATGATCTCTCACTAAGTGAGTTCACTACACAGTCTTGAGCAACAACGTTACCCGCACCTGTAATTATACGTTCTGAAAGACCCGTCATTTCAACGTCTGTGGATACCAGACTACCTGTTACCGTTATTATTCTCTCGGAGAGACCTGTAACGGAAGCATCATCTACAACGATAGGCGTTGCTAATGAATTAGAAGTTCTAAATCCAGCACCCACAACACCAGATGGTTCACATACCACTTTCGCTCTTGAAGTAATAAGTTTACGTTCACCGTTACCACTCGTAGCAGAGACACTAACATCTCCGTCACTTAGGTCTGCTTCAATCTCAACGATAGTTCTTTCAGACAGTCCATCAACCGTTGCGGGTTGTGCTTGGGTATCTGCACTCAGAGAGTTGGCATGTCTGACTCCATTACCAACAACCAGCGATGGGGAACATATTATGTCGCCCTCATCAACTGTGTTGATAACTTCACCAAGACCCGTAACAAGCGAGGCAGTTGAGGTCAACGATACTTGTGGTCGTATGATTCTTTCTGATAGACCAACAGCAATTGCAGGTTGTGCTTTCACATCTGCACTTAGGTCGTTAGATACTCTAACTCCGTTACCAACAATCAATGAAGGACTGCATGTCAGGTCGCCTTCGTCAACCGTATTGATGACTTCACCAAGTCC
>Ga0209092_10004086_pt1 | contig 12334 bp, 4 predicted proteins | sample FraStrMetagenome_FD_187446 | JGI IMG/M metagenome (GOLD analysis project Ga0209092, IMG submission 187446) | Marine eukaryotic phytoplankton communities from Arctic Ocean - Fram Strait ARC3M Metagenome (SPAdes) (version 2) | ecosystem: Environmental > Aquatic > Marine > Oceanic | place: Fram... | reverse complement strand
AAAATTAAAAAAAAAAAAAAAAAAAAAAAAAGCTTTGAAACGTGGAGAAGACGGCGTTTTTCGGGACTGAACGGTTTTTAGGCTATTGCGGAGGCTCTCATCATCGGATTCTTTTATTCATCATTACGTTGGATTCACATTTTACAAAGTTTTCAGAAGAGGTATCTTGGATAGAGCGGCGAGTTCAATTTCCATCTGAAAATCCAATCGAAAAATATTCTGAATTCGATAAGGATCAGCGTTTTATTCTTCAATTTTGAAATTAATCTCTTGATTTTCTCAAGAATTATCCAACTTCACAAAAATCCAAGCACATCATCAGAAGCAGAAGACTTATTGGAAGCTAGGAAGTACTCTGGTTTCATTATTTACAAGTTTGTCCAAGAGCAATCATCTTTTATTCGGCTCGGAAGAGTTAACTCGAGTTGCTTTTGAATTATTTTCAAAAATTCGGTTTCAAATCAATTTCAAACTCGATTTTTCAATTACTGATCTAACTTGACGTGTCAATCGTGGGTCACTCGTGGTTACTCTAAATAAAAAATAGAGACATTTGACATTTTCTATTTTAAGCTATTTTAGCTATTCGGATTCTGCTCTTCTCCAAATTTTAAAATTCTCTTAGTTTTGGCGGCTTTTGTGAACATCCACTTTCAACCAAAATCACTATCTACATGCCACCAACAAATCCCTTAACTATAGAGTTTCTTGGAGAATTTCTAAAGTGGAAGAGTTGTGACCCTTTCCTACATCATACCCAGTGTATTATTGGGCAGTTAAGTTACAAATTAAGGGAAGACACAATTTCTTTAGAAGAGGACAGAATCAAAACAGCAGTTAACATCGCAATTTTGTGGGAGAGGTGGTTTCGCCATTTGGAAAAAGAATTTCCCAACATTAGCTACTTCATTGAGCTGCAGGAATTCGCAAAAAGAGACCTTTTCGCTTTTGGAATTCCAGAAAATCAAGAGCTAATTTGGAAAGAAATTCCAATTATTTTGGAAAATATTAGGTTTCTTATTCAATCCATTGACTGTTTCCTATTCAACCAGCATTTTCCTGAAGACATCATATCCACTGTTAGATATAGGAATTACCCAGTTATCATTGAAGCAGCGAATAAATTTCTACAACAATATACGGAGAGCTAGAGTTTTTTTTTCCTAATTTTTATTTTATTTTTTGAAGAGGAAGGAAGCTGCATATTATTCTCCATCCAGAGTAAAGAAAATTCTTCCAAAAACAACAAAATTTCGTTGTACCCATAACTGTCATTTTGACAGGCTTAGGGATTTCCAACACAACAAGTTCCTTAACAAGAAATTCACTTCTCTAATTAGTATCATCAACAAATTAGAAGTGTTAGAAAATCAACCGTTACTACAAGAAGGTTATTTGTTCAAAGCACACAAAATCTGGCGGCATTGGACCTTCTATTTCAAAGAAAGATTTGCCATTGGGTTTTCTTTTTGTACAAGTCACTTTCCTATCTCCGTATCGACTTCGCGTTTAAATTTTATTGACGATATCAAAAAAGAATATATTTACAATTGGGCAGCAACAATTGATCGAATCAAAGCGACAGTGGGTATCGTCCTTTATATATCAATTGATTATTATAAAAATAGATTCACCTTTTCTTTGGATAAGATCAAGAAATTTGACGCAAATCAAGAAGATCTGTTAATTGCAAAATCTTTTTTCAAAGACAAGCGCCACAAAGAATTAAATTGACTTCGTAAATTTAGCATTATGGTCAGAAACAATCAAAGATGCAGAGCAGCGGAATTAATTTTAGCAGACATTTCCAACAACTACGAATTTGATCACTCAATTAATTCAGAAACTAATAATGATATTTTTGATTATTCGTTGAGCAATGAAACTCCAAGAAATACAAAATCTGCAGACGATAAATCGTTAATCGAATTGGATTATAAGGACTGTAATAACACACCAGATTTAGTAGATGAGATTACAACAATAGATAGTTTGCATACGGAACCCAAAGATATTGATAATTCAGCAAAATTTTCGCATTGTACAGAGAGTTGGGATCATATAAAGAAGGAGATAAAAACTTCAGATGATTCATTCTTCAATTTATCAGATTATTTCGGCAATGTGGATGCACCCATCGATCAGTCACCAAGTAATTTTACATCAGCTGAAAGAAGGGAAAAAATTATCGACAATATTCCAACAGACATCGGACAACAGAGAAACAAATCAGAATCAATCAATTCCAAATCTATAATTTCTGGAAATCTTCCATTCTCGTCTAATAGTTTGGAAAGCCCTACATTAAAAAACTATGATGAATTATCGGATTGTATTTCGAGACAGGGAGATAGCAGCATTGAGGTGCATTTTCCAGAAGAGGAAGAATTCATTAGATTACACAACTTCAAAAATCTTGAGCAAAATAAGAGAGATATAAGATTCACCAACCAACATAATGACTCGTCCTGTGATAATACGGCTAATGAATTTCATCACAATCCAAATGATTATGATTCTCACAGCATTTCAAGCTATAATGGAAAGATTGTTGAAAGCACTGGAGCAGGAAAATCCTCTTCGGTATCCAATAAGTCCGTATCTTCCGATAGTTTAGATAGTCAAATCACAGCAGAGAATAATCTAGATTTGGATATAGAAAGTGTATCAAGTAATTACACGACTTCGAAAAAAACTTTCTGGAAAGAAGATAACTTAATTGGACTTCACAAAGATCATGAACTCATTAATACATGTCAAGATACAATTCAGGAGGTAAAATTAACTGACTATAAAATTGGTTGCTTCAACATCCAAAATCAGTTTGATCACATGACAGCGGGTGAACTTTTCATCAGAGGCAAATTTTCCTTTTTATCATTTCAAGAACCTTATGCAGTACATACAAGGAGTGATAAATCTTGGGAATCCTTTATGAAAAGTGAATTAGACACAGCAAGGATAACCTCAATGTTTTCTAAATATCAAGTCATTTTGTTAGATGATAATATGTGGGGAGGAAAAATAGTGGAAGATTTTCACCAATATCAAAATGGTAGAATTATCAGCATCGTCTTCAAACTCAACAATGACGAATATGTTGGCCTTATTAGTGTTTATGCTATCACAAGTGGCTCTAACGAAAACATAAACTCAAATAATAAAGGCACAAGAAAAAAACAGAAGATTCGGGGCAAAACAACAGCTAAAATAAAAGAAATAATCGAAAATTGGAAAGCTAAATATAAATCGATTTGTCCCATTATCTTAGGTGATATCCAGGAGACTATTTCCATAGAGGATAGGGATAATTATGGTGATTGCAGACTAAAACCCCCATCCAACGGAATTCTCAAATTGGTTGAGAATAGCCATTATTCTGCGGTGAGAAATAGACACAAGAATATACCGTACTGGACTAGAGAAGGAAGGTTAGGCAGCAGAGGCATCGATCATATCTTATTTCCAAAGAACCATAAATTTTCCAGTTGGTTAGATGATGCGTATATGGATAGAATGATAGGAGAGAAATATTTCCCTTCTGATCACTTACTACTATCATGTCACATCAAGAGGCCTGCTAATTGTACCAAAGCGTTAAATCAAAAAAGAGTAAAACAATGCTACATGAGAATTTCTCAGATTAAGATAAAATATGATGAAAAAGAGAAGATACTTAGTTTCGACGACAGTCAATTTATGTCGAAAAAGGTAAAAAAACAACTAGAACTCTTCAATGAAATTCAGGAAAAGACTGATCCAAGTAGCAACAAGAACGTCAGAAGATTCATGGATGATATCAATACGAAAATTAAATTCACGAATAATACCATCAGGATAGACAAAAAAGTGCAAGATAGTAAAGGTGTTAACAACGACTTAATCGATTTTGATGAGGATGTCTTTCAGGACATTGAAGAAATAGCAAAAGATTTTAGCATGGGTGTGAAAAAAGTGATGGAAGAGTTGAAATTATCTATTGATAACGATCTAGATAAAGAGGTAAAAATAAAAAGAGATAGAATAAATTTGGGGAAAAGTTTCAAGCTATTTGAGAGTTTACCAACAACTACAAAGCTGCGATATCTGAAGTTCAACATCAGGAAGAAATCCAGAGAATTAAAAGCCATCTCAAGACTAATTCAGAGAAAATTCAAATTTAATTCGGATAAATATTTGCACGACGGTAGGAGACAATGTTCCCAATTAACCTCTTTCGATGAAACAACGCTAAATTTATTCAACATAAGGTCTCAAATTGACAATGTTTTAAATAAGAGCCTCTTCAAAGACCAAGCTGATACTTTAATTGGTTTATTGGAGGAAGAGAAGTCTGAATGGTTGAAACATATTGATGCAATTAACCATTACAAAAAGGATGCGCTCCTGAAAAATAAGATAAACGATAGACACAGCGACGATCAATTCAAATTGCGGGACGACAAACTTCTGAATGAAATTAATATCGCATTAAAGTCATCAAATTGTGAGCAACCACTGAAAGTAAATGATTTAGATTTCTCACAAATAGACTGTTTGAAAGATAAAATCGATGTGTGGAAGGATCTTGTATTTCGAGGGAAGCAATTAGTAATTCTTTTGGAGGATTCGGAGGAAAGCAACGATTCTTGGGCACACATGGCTGTTGATTATTTCTCCAAGGCAATTTCATCCCTAGATAAATCAGATGATGACATGATTAGACTCCAAAAATGGTATAAGAACAACAAAATGACGTATTATACAAAAATAAACAAACCTGGCGATCTTTCCAAAAAACTCATTCCAAAAGAGAGAAATGCTCCTACTACTCACAAAGAAATATGGGATGAGGAGGAGAATTGCTTCAGAAAATGCAAAGATGAGGAAGAGGAAATTCTAGCGACGGAACAATATCATGGAAAATGGATGGATAAGAGTATGGCGAAGGAAACGTGTGCTTTTGCAAGGGTAAAATATAAGGGTAAGGGTGGTGCCAGAGGAATAGAATTGTTAGGTGACAGAGTGATTGGTAATAAAGATGTAAGGAAACTGATAGCTAAAGGAAAGAAAGGTTTAACGAAAGAAATAAGGAATGCCTTTGTCAAAGCTCATAGTAAAAGAATAGCCAACCTTTTCAAAGAACCCAAATTCGATAATGATTTATTTAATTACCCTTTCTTTCCAACTGATAAAGAAGGAATTATGAATGAAGAAGAGCTCATCATCGCCAAACTCAACAAATCAATTAACTCAATTCCAGGGAAAGCTAGGTTTGATGGCTTTCACTTAGCTGTGTTGGGCAGATTTAATACTGATTGGAGAGATTTGGCACTGAAAATGATAAAACTTATTTTAATCACGAGGTATATGCCACACGAATTTAAAAAAATCGCAAGGATTCCAATACCTAAACCTGGAGTCAGTAATGAGTATAGACCCATATCGCTCTGTCATGATTTATACTGTTTTATTAACGGTATTATGGCAGATCTAACGGCAAAAGCAATAGAGAAAGCTGGTTTTATACCTGAAGGTGTTTCTGCTTATAGGGAAGGAAAAGGATGTGGAATGCTTGTAGCTACTGAAATGAGTGTACGTGAGGACTGCATTGAATCAAATATTCCCAGTTGTAGACTCGACGAGGATGAAGAGAAATTCTTTGATAGAATTTCTCTGGAACTCATACTTGCAGTACTTAGGATGAATGGGTTCCCAGTTAAAGGTTTTCTAGAATTAAAAGCATCTTGTATGTGGGACAAAGATGTTGAAATTTTAACCAATAAGGGCACAGCTTTTTCCAAGTTCAAGTGCGGACTAGAACAAGGAAACCCAGATTCCCCGAAAATGGCTAATTTAGTCATAATGCTTAAGCATGTCTTATGGAATGCTTTATCAAAAAAACTAAAAGATGAATACAAATTATTTTCGATCGACATTGAAGATGGCGTTATTAAAATATCAAGTACCGGATTCTCAGACGACAACACTCTCAATAATTCCAACCAATGTGTGGATAAATTAATAGAATCCATTCAGGAGTATATCAAACTTTCTGGTGACTTATCCATGGTACTAAAAATAGGCCGAAAAGGGAGCAAATGTGTTATTTACCTATATAATTTCCCAGCCAATAAGATTTTAGATCTTCCAGATTTTGAAACCATAGCATGGAGTTTCAAGGACGACTGTCCGACGAAAGAAATTATGCCGGTTAAGATTTTTTTACAAAAGGAAGAAGTGGAGAAATTAGATTTACTTATTAAAGATCCGAAAAAAAGAGGAAAATTTGATAAACTTTTGGAAAAATGCGACAACAAACACCTCGGTCTATACATGGACCTCAATGCTGACTCTCTCATATCTAGCAAAAAAACTCTAAAAGGTGCCAAGGACAGACTAAGAAATATCAAATTGTATAACTTAAATGTAATCCCTCTCAAAATCGCTGCTAATATGTTGATTACAACGATGCACTCGTATGCCCCATTGCAGAAAAACTTCAAAATTAAGGATCTACTAGAATGTGATAGTCAACTCATCAACACGATAAGCAAAACCTGTGGATTTAGCAAAACGGATGCTAAACACTTACTATTTATAAGTGAGAAAAATGGAGGCTATGGAATCAAAACCTTTCAGGAAGTTGACATGAAGGCCAATGCTAGAGAGCTTGAAGTGATTTTAAATGGCGATGAATTCGATGGCAAATCTTTAAGATCAAGAACAGCTGCGATAAAAAATAGAATCTCTTTATATCTTGGTTCCAATAACCATATTTGGGACGCAACAAATAAACTGGCCAAATTTGGTTTCTTTCTTAGAGATAGTAAAGATGGCATTACCAACAGAATCCTTGATAATTTAGTCATAATGAAAGGATGGGCACCTGTGGGAATGGAGAAGCCAGATAACAATTCTGGAGCTCTATTGGGAGAAGGAAATCTAGAACTAACACAGGGAGCACTCGGTAGCACTTGGTATACTACTATCAAAAATCTTCTTTATGGAATATGGACTGAAAAACAAGTAAAATACATGGTGGGAGAATCAGGGCTAAACTTAATAAAGATTTGCCACAAGAAAGCAATTGAGCAAAGGATGAATGACTTTACATGTATGCTTTCGTTCAAGGAATGGTCATTAATGAAGAATACGTACATCAATAATAATCCTTGCAACAAGAATCGATGGATTAAGTACGATATTGATGAGCTCATCAAAGCATCCTTACCTCCTTCTGAATCGATAGGAAACTGGAATCTAGAAAATTATTGGGCAAATATCATACGAAATGTAAGAATTGAACCAAATAACTGCATTGACTGGAGTAATAATGTAGGAACCGCAATGAATGATAGAGGAGCTGCGCTGCTCAAAATATTCAATTCAAAAAGCCCTATAATCATTGCTACTGACGGAGGGCATGAAACTTGGGACAATAACACGGCGATTACTAGTGCAGCGATCGCAGTTTGCATCTTAGATATTAGAGAAAACGAGAGCATCTCTTCTAGAGAATGGGAGAATCGTGAGGTCATTCCAATTATTTTAAGATCCTGTGCACTTCCAGGACAGATAGGAGCCCATAATAGCGATAATAACCAGGGAGAAGCCTTAGCCCTTTGTATTCAGGAAGAAATTCTACCTCCTGAATTATGTCGATGTATTATTGTGGACAGTGCTGTTGCGAGATCGAGATTCCTTGCGTTACGATCAAAAGATACGATGAGAAATAGAATGAAGGTTAGAAATATTTTTCCGGGCATTGGCAAAGGTATTGTCAGTAGATTAAATTTTTCAATTCAAGAATGGAAATTTTGGGATAGCTGTAAATGTGGACTCGCCGAGGACCTCCCTCAACCCTACAAAACCAAGTGTGCTGAGCTTATTAATAGACATGAAGAATTCTTAAATATCACTAAATCGTGGAGACAGAATGACGACGATATTACCAACCTTTGGAAAGAAGAATATCTAGATACGCACAACATTAAATCAATCATCAAAGTTGACTCTCATCAACTATGTCCTGACGGATCTCGTATTAAAGAGAATGGTAAAAGATATGATAATCTAATACCTAATCTAGCTATCCTTAATGCCAACCACTGGGCGGATTTCGCAGCGTCAGGAATCATTACTGAGGAAAAAGCAAAGTCCAAATTAAGTTTAAAGGGAAATTATACGTCTCACAAAATGCTCTATACAAATTCCGAATTTAGGTTCTTTTTTACGTGGAATGGGAAGATGATCGACAAAAACACATGTCAATTTTTAGAAAATAAATTTGAAGATGAAAGAATTTATAGACTCCAAACAAGAGTAGCACAAGGAATGATTAGTAGGATTCTTCCATTTACTACCACTAACCCTTGTGAAATACCATTTAAATCAGGATGGAGAAGGATTCTACTTTATTTCACCAACACGCATACCAGATCGTCTTATAAAAATACCGATTACAACAATGCTGCATCCTGTTTCATATTAAATACTTTATTAGCTAAAGAAGAGGGTGAACTGATGGATGGGAATTATCTTAGTAGTTTAAAATTGGACAATAAGCTATTAAAAAGATGTACGTGGTGTAACCTTCATTGGGATGACTTCGAAGATTTACCGGACAGAGAATTCACTGGAAACAGGCGACATACTTTTTTATTTTGTCGCAACGCAGACATTTTGAACTTCCGAGAATTTATGCATATTATTGTAGAAAAGGCTCTTGTTTTTTTTCATGAATCATTAAGAAATTTATTAGGGATTGTAGGAGCCAACAGATGGTTGTATGGAGTGCAGGACATACTGTTACATCTGCAAAAAGAAAATATTGGTAGATTTAGCAAAGCGAAGGTGGATTCTGCATCAAGAATTATAAATTACTTACCTATTAAGGGATGGGTTAATAGATTGGGAATAAATAATATTGAGGAAGGGATTTTGGAAGGGAAGGACATTATCTCCCATATAATAGGACTTCGACATGCTCTGGGTGATGGGGAATTAAAGGAATGCGAATGTGGAGTAGTTGATTACATTTTTTTAGGTCTCATTCCAAAGGAGTTGGATGGCTTTATTCGGAAAACGTGTAAGGAAGCGACGAATAATATTTTTTGCTTCAAAGAAAAGAATGAAACCTTAAAAGATCTGTTAATCCAATGGAAAGACATCATCAAATTAGTACGAATCCAAAATATTGGCATTCACAGGATCTCCGCGAACATTGCAAAACAGAAAAAGGTTGAATGGTGCAAAGATTTCCAACTCACCAGTGTTAAAAAGTCAAGAATTCTGGCTAAAATAGAGTCCAAAAGAAAAGCTGCTGAAATTTATGAGGACAGTGATGAAGATTCCACGGCAACACAGCCTGACAAATTCAAAAGGAAAAAATGCTCACCTAACAATTCTGAACAGAACGCCTCAGAACACATAGAATCAACGGTGAACAAACCAACACTAAGATTCTGTAAGGGCATCAAATGCCAATTCCAAGAAAAAATTTGGACAGACAGCATCTGCGGCTTCAAAAAGAAAATTAAATTCGATTGTAAAGAATGTCAAACGTGTTCAAAGTTAACCACTGCACTGAGAAAAAGTATAAGAATAGCACAGGCAATGTTAGATTATGAGAAAGATGATTCCAAAAACAAATTAATCATTTCAACAATCTCGGAGCTACGTACCTCAAATAAACCATGGTGGATGGTTCGATCTCTAAGCAATCTCCTAAAAACACTCCTTCCAGATACCGACTTTAACTTAATGAACAAAGTTAAAGGAACTGCCACTGATAGCGCGAAGCAAATAATTCGTATATTGGGTCATATCCTAAACCTAAAAACGATACCAATATGCAGCGAGGCTTTAATGGAAAACACCCTCATTGTACCCCAAAATCCCATAAATCCACCTTCACCGAATCCTAACCTACGGGAACAAGATTCCTTCTGGCTAAGGCTAAGGAAAGCGATTGACGTTTGGGAATTAGCTTTAAAAGGGAAACCTCCTTTACGCAAAAGATGTAGAAAAAGGAAAAGTATCTTACCTTCTCAAAACATAGATATTTTCCCAAAAGTACCAAATCAAATCAAAAGATTGTTTGTTGGAATTGAAGAGTCAGGAAAAGGAACAAATGGAAATCGCAACAACAGAGCAATTATTAATTTGATCGATGACGGTAGGAAAAACAACAAACGGTTAAAAATGAGTAAAATAAAGTATAATCCTGAGCAAGAAATAGCGGAGTACGGAAACTTACTCTCTGATCAAGGAGCAGACACCATCTTGGACATCATTCGTGATTCATGTAATGTCAATACTTTCATAGCATGCGCATTCACCACAACTATATTGAACCTGGGTCCATGTACTGAATGGAGAGAACTCGGAAGACTTTTTCGCAACAATAGTGCTGCAGAGAAAAATAATGGTCTCTATATCATTCCTTCTTTTATGGGAAAATCCAATTGTGGTCACTGGTACTTAAATGTTGTCCGGTGGTCTAATAATACAGGTAAAGGTTGGACAATTGACTCCCTGAAAGACAACAACTCAAATGAAAAGATATATACTAGGAATAGGATTAAGAGAATTTTCGGCAACAATTCGATTATAACCTGGGAAGAACCATCTTGTGTAGCTCAAGAGGAATTAGAATGTGGACCGAGGATGCTGTGGGGCATTCATATACTTAGTAAAAGCAACGGAACACGCGAGGATACTGAATCGCGCATAACAAGCATTGCGCAGCTACATGACTTTAGCGGAAACAATTTAGCGGATGAGGTTAGAAACAGAATATCCAACATTTATAGAAATAGCCTTGCATCTACGATGAGGAACAATAATGATGCGGAAGCCATCGTCATACTATAATATGACTTAAATTTTACTTCTAACAACTCACTCACCTTTGAACCTTGTCTTTGACCATACAGTTCGTAAACAATTGGATACCGAAAAGATGATTGATGTGGGCTCCATTGTTGGAACAAACGGCGGTGTCTCAACATGGCGGTTTTGACTGATAGAGATCTTGATAGTGGAGCTGTTCTCTTTCTTTTTTTTTTCCGGGACGAACGGTTTTTTAGAATCCATAAATGAATACATTGACATATTTGACAAATAAGAAATTATGGAGTATTTTAAACGCGGGAAGATGTTTGTTTTATCGAGGTTTTGAGGATTTTGGGAATTTTGGGTTTCTTCGGGTGTCTGTGGAAATAAAATTATGTAGTTCGTGGTTAATTAATATATGATATTCGGGAAAGCATCTTTCGATGCGGCATCATCTAAGTTGGCCTGATATCTTCTTGGGAAACGCCTCTTGTGGCAAAATACCTTGAGTACGGATATCGTTGGTGGACTCTATGACGTCAGTGAAACCGGGAGCCCTAGCTCAGTCTAATGTCTTGGCATACACTAAAAACATATCAGATACTAACTAACTAACTAACTAACTAACATACGTAAATTCAATTAAAAAGGAAGACGGCGTTTTTCGGGACTAACAGGTTTCAGAGTTATTGCGGAGGTTCCCATTGGCGGATTTTACTGATCATCATTACGTTGGATCCATATTTTTAAGAGCGAATAGAAGAAGCGATTATAATAAAACGGCGAACCCAAGTCGAGATCATGGAACCAACTAAAAATAAACCTGAAATCGATAGAGATCAACGGTACAAATTTCAATTTTTAAAATACATTCTTATTTTTCTCAGGAAGTATACAATTTGGAGAAAATTCGAGTACATCTATAAAAACAGAAGATCAAGCTGATTACAGGAAGGGGTGCAAAATCAGGTTACATCTATTACTTTTAGAACCATCCTTCATTAACAACCTCGAAAGGGCTACTTCGGGTTGCTTTTTATCTCATTTCAAAAAGTTTTTTCAAATTCTTTTCAAATTCGGGTTTCTATTTGATCTTATTCTAATCTTCAGCCAATCGACTCGTGGAAATTTTTTGGTCAATCGTGGGTACATGACGACGAGCATTCATGTTTTCTTTTTTTCTCGGACGAGCGGTTTTTTTTCGAGTAGACAAATAAATGATTGACAGATACTTCGATGTTGAGTTGATTTTCTTTTTTCCGGGACGAACGGTTTTTTTTAGAGATTCTGAAGCGACAAATGATTATTCGGATTGATCAATGAATGGGGGTAATTTGGTACCGGCATTGTTTATTTTTATTAGAGAGTCTTGAGGCAGATGGAGTATTCCGTAGCGTTTTCAGAGGAGGCAACCGTTTTATTCTAGGCATATCTTTTTAAAATTCTGCCTACTACAGCTGTCTGTCAGACACAGGCGGAGATTTTTTTAGATCTTGCTATCGCCTTGCTAAAGGTC
>Ga0209092_10004080_pt1 | contig 12343 bp, 10 predicted proteins | sample FraStrMetagenome_FD_187446 | JGI IMG/M metagenome (GOLD analysis project Ga0209092, IMG submission 187446) | Marine eukaryotic phytoplankton communities from Arctic Ocean - Fram Strait ARC3M Metagenome (SPAdes) (version 2) | ecosystem: Environmental > Aquatic > Marine > Oceanic | place: Fram... | reverse complement strand
TGATGTCTACTTTGGCAGTCAATAGAAAGCCTAAACCTCCCAATTTCTCTGGCAGGAAGATCCGATGTTTGAAATTGGAATTAAATGCCATTGTCTCTCATTATTAAGTTTGCAATGCTACCATCTGAATGCGCGAGTTCCTCCTGGTTGTAATCACTTTGTAACAGTACAAAACTATGCATGGACGCTACCAACATGTTTGAACATTGCCTTTGTGCTGGGGTATCCATATGGCGGATTTTCAGCTGTGCCAAACGATCATGCATTTTCGCTTTAGCTTTGGCAAATAAAAATATCCATGATACACTACTGGTCTTCATCAAAGCAAAATTGAAATTCACCACATAGTCAAAGAACCATATGCTCATACATTTGCAACACACTTTTACTTTTACAAAAGTAGAATTTTTATTTACATCCATGTAGATTTGATGGTACACTGCATTGACCACAATTATCAAAACTCGAAGTAAACATTCTAAAGGTGTCATTCCAAATAAATTTTGAACATTTCTTAGCAAAATCATTATCCAAAATGCATAGAGGTAACCAAGATTATAAAAGTATCAAATCTTCCACTCTACTGGTGCATTCTAACAAAATCTCCGTAAAATTTAGAAAAAGAAATGCATTCTTTACACTCCAATAATATTCAAATTTACTCCATACCATATCATAAGAGCCCTTTCAGTCGGTTTTCATTTTTGTGATAGCCATAATACCAATCACTACTATGCAAATAACGAATGAGAAAAATCCAAATAAAGCCATAATACCTGCAGCTAGCATACTTGGCAGCCCTTTTTCGACCAAATATTCATGCATGTCCATCAATTTGATTCCAAAGTACATCAACCATATTTTTAGGAGACCTAATGGTCCAAACGGAGAATTTAAAAAAGGTATTGGCTGTTTTTCACAGGTTTAAAGAAAAATTAGATTTAAGAATAAGAGTATAGGATACCAAATCGATGAAAGATATATTTACCTCAAGATCTGTGTACTCAGAGACTGCAAACTTCACCATATCTTCTTTTTTGCGAGATCCTTGGTACGCCCACACTGACCAACCATCTATAAGATAAAATGAAGGATATCCACGAATATTGAAACGAGATGACAGCGCGCGTTCATATGAGCCATCTACTTTTGCTACCGTTATTTTGAGTTGTGGGTAATCTCGTTGAAGGGTTCTATAAATATCGTTATAAGTCGATTCAAATTGTTTGCAATGAGAACACCATGGAGCATAAAATTCCACAAGCATAATCTTTGATTTTCTAACTTCAGTATCGAAATTACGACTGTTTAATTTTAAGACAGACTTGAAAGTTGGGACTTGATTAGATTTCATGTTTGCACTCATTGTGGCGGTCGGATTCATACCATGCCTCTGCTCTTGATTAGCATCAATCATTATGAATGGTGTGGCGATGAGCATCGACATCAGAAACACGACAATGGCGCCTTCTAGTTTACGGAAGACTTTGTATTGCATAATTGAATCTTTCCCCTTTGCTTCTGAATCTAAATCAACTAAAGGTATATAAGTCTTCAACTAATGCGCTTTGATATCATATCCCTAACGGATTTTCAAACAAAGAATGCTACGAGGTTTCAATGTAAAAATAGAATCACTATCTCACACTGCTTTGATTTCGAAAATGTTTTTCGTACCAGAATGACTCTCAATTGAAATCTTTTTTCATAAAAAAAACATAGGAACACATCGTATCATACTAATTGTCTCATTCTCTACTGCAAGCATTAGCACCCAAAAATTAGGAAATCAAAAAATATGGATTCCACTGTCTTCCAGCATAATGAAAAGCTAAATTCTATTTAAATCACTCTAAATAAGATACTCAATTATTGGGTAACCAGCCATATCATTTGTCATTCCTATTTAAATATTAAGGCGCGAACTAGGTTGACAACCTACTTTCTTACAGTATAGATAACTAAATAATTTTCCGGTAAAATGTTTAGGATCGCATATTTAACCAAATTTCTATGAAAATTCACGTTACTCATTGGAATTTATAATAAGTTGTTCACAATTTAAGCCTTCTTCAAACCTAGCAATTTGCATGAGCGTCAACCTGACTCCATTCCTAAAACATTTTCAGTTTTTTCCATAAAGAGAGGCTGCTGTAAGGATGGTCTATGACTATTATCATACCAAAGGTGATGTAAATGAAGCCTCTTCGTCAAATCAATCATACTCCTCAGCATATCTTTCATCATCTTCTGCTTCATCAATTCAACATGCTTCATTTGAAAAGCAAAATGGGGCTTTAGATAATGTTGAGCCATTATTTCCTGATATGCAAAGAGATATGCAAAGAAATCCTCTTGAAAAGGGCATACCTGATCCATTAATACAAAATCATTGGGTTCCGGGATCAATGCCTGAGATGAAAATTGCGCATGTACACACGTCAACTAATGATGTGTTGGACAATAAAACGAGCACGAGATGTAACTTTAATCTATCCAATTTGGCGACTCTTCGAACTGGACCTACAATGATTGATGCCGAAAGCACGATGATTGATAAAGAACAATACATCCCGGATTATGAATTCAGAAAGTCTCCACTTTCACAATCTACACTCCATCAGAATATAGACCGATATGATCCAACAACTCAAACTCATACTAAGTCCCATCATCGCAAAGATAATTATCATCATTGTAACGATAAGCAAACGAAATCTGTTGAAGGAAATAATTTTTGCGACATACCAATGTTTCCATCAATTTCTTTCGTTGAAAAACAAAAAATACACGGGACCCAAATTTCAAATAAATCGTCTCGAAGTAGACAACAGCATGAAGCTACGCCTCCTCCACCTCCTTTCCCCCCTCCTTCTCGTACTAATTCATTCCATTCTCAATCCATGAAATCTCATTCCACATCAGATCGTAAACAGCTTCGACCACATTCATTTGAACAGTCTCAACAAAATATTGTGACACAAAATGCACAATCTTTTCCCATCAAATCATCTCCCATTTCATCCGTACTTGTTTGCAATGATGATTATTCTGCAATATCATCTTTAGCATCTCCTAGTCATGATATGAAAAAGTACAGAATGACTCATGAGCATGATGGTTTCAAATTCTCAAATAATAACTCTCAACGTTTTTCAGCAAATACGGAAGGAACATCAGCATATCGTGATAACGCTCATGCATATCAGTCTGATTCGTCATTGTCCTTATCACATAATAGAAAACAAGGGAAAGCAGGAAAAAATGTGGATTTAGTTGCTAGTACCCAAAGATCAAAAGCTTTAGATCAAATTATATTGGAGATGGAAGAACTGTACGAGATGCGATCCAATGCAACCAATACTGCAGAAGAACAATTTTGGGACGCACAAATCAAAGGCTTACAACAATGCATTTATCAAATTTGCGAAGATACTGCCGCTTCAGCAGCTAAGCATGGAATCGGTCAAGATCTAGGTATGCTAACAAAAGGTATTAGAGCTGTTGTAACAAATAGGAATGAGAAAAAATTAGTTGAGAAATCGCTTCTACTATCACAAGCACCTTCGCAACCAAAGCCGCTAATGTCACATCAAAGCTACATTGAAAACGAAGGAAGTAAAGAAAATAAGGTACACATAGAAGGTTCAATGAAACAATTGAGACAGAATGCTTCGTATGATTCAGCAAAAAGCTCACATATCTCAGAAGCACAGAAAAGTGAAATAGGCAACCAATCAGAGATTATGGTGAAAGTTAGGGCACCTTCCGATCTAACTGGTGGGGACTCCTTCATTGCTGAAATGAACGGAATATCAATTGTAGCCAGTGTGGTAAGAAATTTGGAAAACCGACACTTTGTGAACACTTTAATCATGTCACTAATGTCAAATTTTGCTTTTGTTCTGTCAATAGCCACCAGGGGGCATTCGAAAGGGTCAAATATTTAGAACTCCCATGCGGGAAATATCATCAAATCATTCACTGTCTCTTGACTCTCGTCCGGATATTGTAAGTGCAGCTAGCGATATAAAAAGCAAAACAAAAAGAAAAGCTAAAAGTGGTCAAAGTAGGTCAAGTTCCAGAAAAGCTCCTTTGATTGATCTACAGAGTCTTTCTTTTTGTGGAGGAAGTTATGGAACTCTCGAAAGCAACTCTCTTGCGAATATTTCTAGTCAATCTAGTCACGAAAGCAAGTCTCGACATGTCAATTACCTTAAGCCTAAGTATGATAAAATAGGAGATGAAAGCTATGGAATGTGTAAAAAAGTAAAAGTTCGAGCACCAGCAGATTTACCTGAAGGTTATAGCTTCAAAGCAGCATTTGGTAATGAGGCTATTTTAGCAGTTGTGGTAAGTTCATAGGTTTCTCGTATTTTTTGTGCATTAGCTTCAAAGGAAAATTCATTTTTGAACACTTTCTGTTTCTTCACATTTTCTTTACTTGAAATAGCCCAAAGGTGGGGTTCGGAAAGGAGATGTTTTTTCAGTTAATCTCCTTGATGAATATGCAGATATGCAATGAAATAAAGGTATGTAAACATAATGAATAAGACGATAAAACTAAAAGGCAAATTAGCTTACAGATGAAATGATTTTATGTATTTATTTCAAAGGAAAATTCTTGGATAGAGTTAAGGTTCTGCATTAGCCAGTTAATTTTTTGGTGCAATACAATGTTGTATCATCAGCTGTGGAGCGCATGAATAGGAGATTGTTAAAAATACCTTTTGAGAAATTCAATTGGAAATTTCTTTTGATATATAAACTATACAAAATAAAGTGTAGACATCTTGTCTTATATACATGAAGTTACAATCATAAGAGCGTATGCTATAAAAAATAGTGAATTGCGAAGATACAACTATACAAGGACTTTTCTTCATCTTAATTCTTGTTGACATTCAAATAAATCAACCTGAATGCAGACAAAAGTCAGCTCTATGTTTCATTTCGTGATAATACACACTGCTTTTTGCTATGAGGTTTCATTTTTACATTTGTTTAGGTGTATTTTCTGAAACAGCGTTTATTGAATTGTATTGGTCATGAAATTTTCATTTGAAATCTTGTTTCCCTAAGTAAAATCATCGGAATTCCTAATATTTAGAACATGAAATCAAAAAGTGAAGACTATAACCATTTCCACTTTGCTGTAATCATTGTCTCAATTATCATCATACACGCAAAGCTCATTCCATAAGAAAAGAACGACACAAAGAAAAGATATGTCTCTTCTTCCTAATCAATTTACAAATAGTTTGTCACAACCACTGTTACGGGGAGGAGATATTGAAATTGCGAAGAGCAAGGATCTGCCAAGCATTAAAAGCTCAAACGAATTCACGCAAGGAGAGCACATTATTTCAAATCATATTTCTCATAATACGAATATTAAAAGTAGTGCAAATGATCATGAAAATCAAACTACTGATTTGACGCAAAATTTGGAGGGAAATCATATGCATTTGAATGAACGCATGCAAATAAATCCACATGGAAGGTTTGGGAATCTACAAACTTTTTTGTACATGATCCTTTTTGTAGCTGCAGTCCTTAGTGAACTAGGAATCATTTACGATGATTACAAAGAACATCATAAAAATCATGCAAATTCAAAACCTCAACCAAAACCTGATAATCTTCCGCCCTTTATTTCCCGCATTGACGAAATTTATGAATGCGCTGTTAAATTATCTGGCACAAGCTCAGTGACATCCATAAAAAATGGTCCACAATGGCACGCTTTACAATGGTTTATAGATGGAGCAGGTCAATTTATTGTAGCTCCAAAAGCAAGTCAATGCTCTTATACGTCATCTCACGAGTTTGTTCAACTTTATGGTTTATTAGTTCTCCGAGAATCTCTACATTTGGATGAGCCTACTTGGGGATATGATGAAAAGGCCCCGATTCGGTCACTTAAAGACGTATGCCAAAAATGGCATCGACTATCATGTAATGAGCACAACACCGTCATTACGAAACTTCATCTTTCTGATATGAATGAAACAAAATTATCAGGGTCCATACCTATCGAAATCACAACTTTGCACTCATTGGAACATATAGAGTTGTACTCGAATAATGGATTGGTTGGGACTTTACCTCATGAATTGTCTAGATTGGATTCATTGCAATATTTGTATATGCAACATACCTTAGTACATGGGAGCATTCCATCTACTTTCGGATCATTGATCAACTTGAAAGAATTGTTTTTAGATGATACGAATCTAGTAGGATCCGTTCCTTCATCATTGTGTGCTTTAAGAACTAAACAGGAAAAAAAAATTAATGATCTTGCACGAGGTGGATCTCTAGAATTGTTTCATGCAGATTGTGGAGGTGATGATCCGAGGATTAAGTGTGTTGAACCAGCTTGTTGTACGAATTGTTATATCCATTAATAAAAATATTCCTCCTTCGAGACTGATGGAATACCTATTTGTCAATTATAGCATTAAAACTATTTTAGAACTTTCTTTTTACAAATGAAAAATGTCCTAGAAACAATTTCACGACAGTTTTGTTTTTTTCAAAAGCCTGCTCATTCTTCGTCATTATATGTTCATTGTTTATGTACGCATATTTTCAAAAGACTATTTAATCGAATTTGTGACGGACGATGTTAATCAGAAAGTTCCTTTTTTTTAAATATATATACGTCATATGTTGAATAATCATTTTATTTTTTTGCTTAAGCATTACATTCTCAACCCACTGACAAAGAATTAATAACATGCTCTTTAGAGCAATGGGAGAAGAAAAGGAATTATCTTTCTGTATTTGAGATGAAGAAGGTTCTAGTAATTTAGTGTAATTTCGATAACGGATCATTTCTATCCTGAAATTTTTTTTAAGTTTGGGTCACGATTGAGCTACATTTTTCAATCGATTCGACTCATTCCCGGATGGAAACAGAAAAACCTAATTAAATTCATAAATGGACACCTTCAGCCATATGGAAATCTAATTAAATTAGTTATTTATAGTATGATTGTCCCTAAGTATTTTTTGTCGCGTGAAAATGATTATGCAGAAATACACAAGAAATTGCTTTGGGCATCCAAAAAATAAACACAGACATATTCAAAAAGACTAAAAATAGAGATGAAAGACAATAGAAACATGATGAAAAAGTACAAAGCGCTGGATAATCAGCCACATTCGGGGCACTACATAATCGACTTACCACTAAAAAAGAAGAAAAAGGAGGAAAAAAAGAAAGAGGGGATCGTTATGCAAGTGTTAAAAAAAGATGTTTTCTACGGGTTTTTCTTTTTTGATGAAGAATCACGAAAAAGGTTCACTTCGAGTGAGAAATTCATTACACTGATTGGTATATTTTCTGTTTCCTTGGCTGTAAACACAATCTTAGAAGGATCTCAAAAATTGGACTATTATGTTTGCGAATGTACAAAGCAAGAGACCTATTTGAACAAGACAATATCGCTCGACAACAAACTCATGGACGAAAAGGTTTTGAACATGTTCAAGAGTAATTGTCCGCTCACGGGTGCACATGGAGAAATGATTTCGGACTTTGATGTCAAAGCTTGCTGTCACAGATATATGTGGGAATTTACCTGGGATGACGAATACCTTGAGACGTACGAACCCTGTGAGAAACCTAGATTTTTTATTGATGAACATGAAAAATTTTCAGAAGAATGGTTCCTTCAACAGGTGTATCAATCAGCGATCGTTGGTGTTCTTTCCTTCTTCTCGCTTATTCTTCTCGTCGGATACGTGTTGAAGTTGAAATGCAACTACTGTAATCAGGTCATGTACTTCATAGTTTTTTGCCAAATGATTATAGCTTGTATTACATCATACGTGTTCATTACGACAGGTCCAAAAAGCTACTTTATCGATGTTATAATGAATGTTGGAATATCTTACGTGATAACGATCCTTGTGTTGAACCCAATAAATGGTATGCTACAAAAAAGATTATGTAAAGATTTTGGGTGCTAGCAGAGACACGGATTTAGTTGTCCTTAATGCATGGTGTCAGATGTTTTTCTTCAGTGTGAGAGGGATCATCGAATTGCTTCATTGACTTAGGTAGGCATTGCTTCCTATCTAGTTTTTCGCAAACGATGAATGTTAATACCGAGAAATGATTCCTTGAATGAAAAATAGACATGCAATTTATTTGTAGCTACAGGTGCTATTTGTAACAAGCGTTTTGTTCTCCATAAAAATAGAGGTCGCAAAATGTGTTGAAACATCGAGCTCAATAGTCAATAACCTACTATGTTCAGTTCAATTCAAATAAAAAGCAAGTATGATTGTCGTAATATTTTTCTCCGTCTTATAATTTACTTTGGAAAATATTCTAGCCGAAAGTTATGGGAAAGAAATAACTGAAATTGTGGTATTTACAAGTTTTGTCATTCTTTTTTCCAAAATAAACCATTTTTATGAAAACCAGCTTTCCTTACATCGTAATTAAACATTTTTATTTCTCGTCATATATCATTGGGGCACAATGTAGTTTGCCATCTTCTTCCTGCATATCTTTGGTTCCATAGCCCATCTGTACTTGTAAATCTTCCTGGTTGGATATTGGCAACTGTTATTCCATTGAGCCCTCCCCAACTCAATCCCAAATCATAAACATGCGAGTTCTTGTTTACAAATTGAATAATATGCTTGATTGCAGCTTCATCAACAGCAAATTCTTGACAATATAAACCAATGCTAAGATTAAACTTTCCTTTATATGCTTGAATAGTACTTTTCGTGGATAAATTGGTCCCTCGAGAATTGCTCAGGCATTGAGCATATCCTTCAATTGCATAACCACTTTTTCGGTCGTTCGCATCAAAATGTCCAAAGACTTTGTCAAGGCAAATATTGAAAAGTTCAGATACATTTGAGGGTCCTTTATCCCAGATTAAACTACCAGCATTAAAGTACACGGTATCACCGTTTTCAATCTTGCCCTCATGTGCAAGCCCTTGTAAATCTCCCGCAGAGTGACAAAATATGACCTCACGAACTGGTTTGCAAGTATATGTTGAGATTCCTCTTAATTCTTCTGGAATAAAAGATGACACACCTTCAACCCTAATATTTGATTGGCGGAGCATATCCACAATCATAGCCCAAACTTGTTTCGGGACTCGTCTTGATTTAAGGTCCAAAACAAGACCCAGTTTGAACTTTGAGGGTGACGAAAACCCAACTTGATTACATAGAATACCATTTATGATCTCCATACTTTCCATAATCGAGAAAGAGGGACAGACAGACTTAGCCAATGCATCTAAAGAAGTTGATTGCACATGATCCTTTTGTGGCGTTACGGGATGCGATGGTACCGGTGGATTTAATATAAGCCCTTTTGAAAGGCGGCTTTCACATCTTTCAGTAGGTATTTCTTTTATTTCTGCAAGGAAAATGTCTTCTGAAGAAAGGTTTTGATAATCTACATTGCTCTCATTGATGACATCATTAATGTCACAATCTCCTATTTGATTTCCATCTGTAGAATTAGAGCAAGTAGTGGGAGACGAGGGAGATTCTGAAGAAGCCGAATTGGATTCTGGAATAGGAGCATTCGAATATTTTCTTCCGTCCAAACCCATTTTTAAAGCTTCAGCATATACTGCCAGCCACTGATGAGCGAATATACCACCTCCAAGCGTTTTTCGTGCTCTTTTGACTCTGGCATAAACATAATTTTGATAAAGCCCAGTTTGCTCTAAAATGAGTTGAGATAATGTACCATGTGCAATTAACATACTTTCAATGACTTGCTTCGTACGTTTTCTAACTTCTTTATCGCGAAGCTCAAGAACTTGAATCAAAAAGGCTTCAACATTTTTGTAAGTACATGATCTCTGGAGAATATCCTTAGTTTTATCATCAAATGGTGAGTAATAGTGTAAGTGAAGCTTCTGAAGCAACTTTTCTCTTTCTTTCAAAGCAGTTTGTAGTTTCTCAACAGAATTCGGGTCAAGAAAAACATCCCATTCTAAAGTTATTGGGTCCTGTACTCTTTTAATATCTCTCCACTCCAAATCTTGAGCTGTGCCATAAGCGGCAACAACAGGATTGTTTTCTCCCCAATGAATGAGTTTAGGTGCTGGAGCAAAAACACGTTTCGCTACTTCCACATAAACATTGGGCATTAAAGTACGAAGGATATCTACCCAGATTGGATCAGCGAGCATGAAAGGTGATGCTCCGAAATATCCACCGTGAGCGTATGGAATCTTTCCAATATTTTCAGGTAAATAAATTTGGTCGTGAGCTACACTCTCTACGAAAAAATGATCATCAATGTTTCTCAAGTGGTATGTATCTTTTTCTCCCATTTTCTTTGCTTCGTAGTCTTGTTCCATCAATGCTAAATTGGTCCGAGAAGCTTTTTTTTCGAAGCGTGTATTTGCTTTGTATAGCTTCCTCCTCACTCTACTGGCAAGTAACTGATTTTTTCTTTTTTTGACATTTTTCCGAATTCTACCCAATAGAGTTGTTTTATCAACCTCGTGCACTTCCTTCCGTCTTTGAAGAGCTTCTGCATAGTAAGCTTTGGAACCGTAGGAAGTTCTGAACCAAACTTTTCTCCTTCTACGGATAGCTCGAAATGTAACAATAGCTGCTCATTAATTTTGAGAGAAGAGAGAATGTTGGTTTTAATGTAATAAAATAAATAGTATCTATAAAGAAAAGGACTGACATACCAACAATTAGGGAATAAATGAAACGAATCATTTTGAATGCAAATGCATAATTCGTAACAAAGTGATTCCATTCCACCGAAAAATTCCAACATGAATCTCCCACAAAATCTACCATTTTTTCTTTGTAAATAATCATACAAAGGTAGTCAAAGATAATCGTCATTATCTCTTCAAACAAAGAGTGATCCATCCAAAGAAATGTAAAAATATAGTATTGCATAACGGACATAGCCAATGGATAAAAAAGAGATCCAATGATGTCCGAAGTCAAATGATCCCAACCAAATAGGTATTCTTCGAAGAATATTCTTATTCTGAAAGGTAGTGGGATTTGAGCGTCAAGCTCGTCCTCAATTCTGTCTACTGCATCTAAGATAATCTTTGAAATATAAGAAAACAAACTCTGGTTATCAATGAATTGTATATAAAATTGAGAAAATTGAAAACAAACATACCTCCTCAGGATTAGCAAAATCACTCATATTAGACAATGAATCAGCCCAGCTTTCGGATCTGCTTCTTTTGAAGAATGTTTCCTGATTGGCATTGTCCTTTTTTTCCATGATGGGGTGATATAGATTTTTTTTTGTTTCACCTTTCATTGTGTGATTAAGACTTGAATAATTTATACTTGAATCATCAAAATTGACGTTCACAACCTTTTCTTGGGTTGCTTTGAATTTTGATCTTGATTTATTTGTTCCCTCCTTATGGTTTCTTCTCTTCAATATCGCTGAGCTTCTATGAATCGGAGAGCTCTCATTGAAGAAATTTGTATCATGCATCAATTTGTTCTTTTCTTCCTGTGATGATGAATATTGATCTTCTTTATCGTTTTCTGATGTATTTTTATTACTCGAGAAGTGTAAATACCCAAATAAGTCATTATTCATAACTTAATGACGAACTTTTTTTTTGGTTTTATCACCCTTTCAAAATTGATGTGTGACTGTATACTATGAAACGTTCTTAAAATTGGCAATCAAGTATTTGATTCGCTTCATTAACGATCCAACTGAATATTTACCTTCTCCGATGAATCTTGGTGTGAAATAATTCGATCGTGGAGGTTGTGAATGCAGGAATAAGTTGGAGCCGATAGTGAATCTCAATTCGAGAACTATTTTGTATGCCATGACATCAAAATTTAAATTTGTTTTTGTGTTCGTTGGATCAATACCATGAATTGATTTAGGCACAGAATTATTGTTTGACAAGACTTTTCTTTAAAATTACACGTGGTTAAGTATCCATCTACATAGGCATATCGATTCCTAATCTGTCTACGAATGTTTCACAAGCAAGGCCAACCGTCATAATGTTCCATAGGCAATCAATTTTGTTAAATGATTAGGAAAAGTACGATTCAATTTAGAATCAAACCTTAGAGATCGAATATGAATCAATAAATCTAGAATCTTCTAAAGCATGTATTAAATTAATTAATATAGAATAGCCGAATCAAATTATTCAAGAAGATTCAACAAAAATATTATTTGTTTCAAATCATACACGTATACCAATGATACCAAACAAATCCTTTATTGCGCTTGACCCTACTGCTGCTACAGATAATGTCAACAAAAACATTATCCAAATACTAGGGCCTCCAATACGACTTCTACTGCTTTCACCCACTTCAT
>Ga0209092_10004079_pt1 | contig 12346 bp, 13 predicted proteins | sample FraStrMetagenome_FD_187446 | JGI IMG/M metagenome (GOLD analysis project Ga0209092, IMG submission 187446) | Marine eukaryotic phytoplankton communities from Arctic Ocean - Fram Strait ARC3M Metagenome (SPAdes) (version 2) | ecosystem: Environmental > Aquatic > Marine > Oceanic | place: Fram... | reverse complement strand
TTTTGTTTTTTGGTGGACTAAAAGTCCTTTTTTTATTTTTTATTTTTTATTTAGTCTTTAGGGGGAAGAGAGGGAAGCAGCCTAGCGACGGTCGCTGGTGTCACGCTTGGAGAGGCGATCGGCTATGCGGTCGATGAGATCGTCGGTAATAGGTCCATATTGGTCATTGCGCTGCTGACGGCTACTGTTGCGGTCGTAGTTGGAGGAACCACCACGATTGCGACGTTGGTGGGTGCGGAAACCATCCTGGTCCTGGGCATCATAGCCACGAGAGTTGGAACGAGAACGGCTACCACCCTGACGAGATGCTGTGCGGTTCTGGCGACGGTCTCCACCACGATACTGGAACTCAGTCCAGCGAAGGAATCGTCCACCACCAACAACACGGACCATCTTGGTATCATTGGCGAGTGCGTAGAGGACCTGCTTGAAGTGGCGAGGCTGTCCAGCGAGATCTTCAGGGCACCAGGATTCGTAGGTGTCGATGTAGAACTGGGAGAGGGCACCACGCTTGGTAATACCGTGTAGAGACGCGCCATATCGTTCGTAAAACTTGCGGGCTAGCTGACAACTGACTGTTTCCAGACCGTTATCCATATCCGACTCGACCATTGCTGGTGCGTTGGAACTGGTGGAGATGCTGTCAAGATCGACACGCTCGACCTCACCGTCCTCGAATGGAACAGTGGGAGTCTTAAGATTGCTCTGAGAAGTAGTAGAAGAAGACATGGTAGTTTGTTGGATGTGTAAGAGCTGAAGTTCGCTGTGGGTATGATTGGATTAGAGAGAATTCTGAACACATCAAATTTTTTTTTAGGGTTTTATGGAGTGCTAATAAATTTTAAATGGTAGTTTTATAAAGGTATAACTAATCTTTAGGTAAATTCATAATACCATATAGAGCTACCATAAATACAAGTGTGTGTATAAAAAGTCCCAATGAAGTAGGACAACCATCGCCAGAGAGGGCGAATAAGTTTCCTACAAGTTTTTGGGAGAGTACATATGCTTGTGGGGATGAGATAACGAAAAAGATGAGTGCGGAATAGAAAGAATACTTCCATTTAAGACCTTTATTTTTAGCCCAAAGTTTTCTACATTGTAGTTTAAGTTCATTGATTTCTTGTGTTGACTGAGTCATTTATATTATATAAGAAAAATATTTGGATGCGTTTGGAATTATATAAAATGATCTAAGAATATATAAAAAGTTCTTTAAAGTATATGTTAAGTTGCTTAAAGGTAATATGATATAAAGAAGATATTATATTAAAGGTAATACAACATATATATATGAGAAGAAGGCATAATATGTATCATTGACAGGGATTTCGATGGTATTAACATCTAAGTTAAATAATATTATGTTTTCTGTTAGCACTCTGATATAACAAAAAGTTATAGAGTGTAATTTTATGAATATAATTTATAATTGAACAGCAAATATAAAAAGTAAATAATGCGATATGTGTTATTGTTTGTGTGTGTAGGTTAATATTGTAAGTTATTAACCAAAGTGTCTTAGAAGTGTCTAATTTTAGTTTTTTCCCCGGGTATAGCTCAGTTGGTAGAGCGGTCGACTGTAGATCGATTGGTCACCTGTTCAAATCAGGTTGTCCGGACGTAGGTCTAAATAAGTTATTTAAATATAACATTTGGGTCGATAAAAGGGGATGTAGCTCAAATGGTAGAGCGCACGCTTAGCATGCGTGAGGCAGTGGGATCGATGCCCACCTTCTCCATGTTAGGGGAATTAATAAAAGTTAGATTGAAGAGGAAGGGGTGAGTGTAAAAATTTGATGAGAAATTTTTAAGGTGAAAAATAAGTATCATCATAACAAGGGAGTAATGTAGTATAATAATTAATAATTATATACTTTAAAAGAAACAGTTAGCTCCCGTAGCTCAGTTGGTTAGAGCGCGGTGCTTATAACGCCGAGGTCGAGGGTTCAAGCCCCTCCGGGAGCAATTATAGGATGTAATACAGCGAAATAAATATTGATTAATAAAAAACGCATCCTGAAATAAAAGAGGTCCCATAGCTCAGTTGGTTAGAGCATACGACTGTTAATCGTGGGGTCGCAGGTTCAATCCCTGCTGGGACCGATAATAATTCTCCAGACAGCAAAGTCATAATTTTCACACAACATTTTTAGTTTTCAGAAAAAACAAACGGAGAATGAAATAGTGCTTGGATTCCCGAGCGGTCAAAGGGGTCGGTCTTAAGCACCGATGCTTCGGCTTCGTGGGTTCGAATCCCACTTCAAGCATATCTTGTGGTTTGATTCCCGAGCGGTCAAAGGGGCTCGACTTAAGTTCGAGTGCGTAATGCTTCGTGGGTTCAAATCCCACTCAAACCATTTGGCAGTATCCCGGTGTAGAGATCTTTAGGATCTTTATACATATGTGCGGGATATATCACAGCAAAATTATTATTAATACAAAAAACTTTTAGCATCCCGGTGTAAGGATGTATAATATACTTAATTGTGTATGTTACAGCAAATAAAAAAAAATCGAAGAATAAAAGCATCCTGGTATGGATAACTATACATAAGGATGTATAATATACTTAACCGTATATGTTACAGCAATAAATCAATCATATAATCATATAATTTTGTCAAGTCGCCTCAAATGGGGAAGCTGAAGTTCAACAGCTTGGGGAGATGCTAATCCTCTGAAAAAGAATAGAATGGAGCCTGTGAGCAGAACAGGTGGATAATAAAATCACTAGCAACCAATTAACTAACCAAGGATATAAACAGCAAAAAAATCAAAAAAAACCTTATTATTAAAGACTTTTACCTACTTAATTAATACTCTAAGTATTATTAAGTAATGATTATTGTATCCTGAACTATGTCCGCGTGGCGCAATGGATAGCGCGTGTGACTTCTAATCACAAGGTTGTGGGTTCGAGTCCCACCGTGGACTAATTTTTTATTGTAACATAATTATTAAGCCCTCATGGCGCAATTGGATAGCGCGTGTGACTTCTAATCACAAGGTTGCAGGTTCAAGTCCTGCTGGGGGTGTGTAGATAAAGAGTGAAGGCGCTATAGTGTAGGTGGTTATCACATGGGACTTTGAATCCCGGGACCCGCGTTCGAGTCGCGGTAGTGCCTATATATCTACAATTTTTTATTTGACAACATGCCAGAGTGGTTAATGGGAAAGACTTGAAATCTTTTGGGCTAAGCCCGCGCAGGTTCAAATCCTGCTGTTGTCGTCGTCGTTTCTTTATATATAGTGCCTCTATAGCTCAGGGGTAGAGCGTTAGTCTTGTAAACTAAAGGTCTTGGGTTCAATTCCCAATGGAGGCTATAACATATATTTAAATAAATAGGTTATATTTATTAAAATATAAAAAAAATACCGTGCTCCCAAAATTTTAATATATTAATTCACTTACCGTAGATATCTTCGAGCGGCATAATAACCTGCTCCAGTTCCAACAACTCTTCGTGAGGATGGCATACTATCCCAAAGACCTCTTCGATCATGGTCACTACCACATAGACATGTGCATAGCATCATGAAGAAGACAAACATGCTAATAATAGTCATGAACATACTACATGTTGCGGAGGTTTCGCATATAGCGATTCCCACACCAATCATAAGGTCGGCTGCTAGTTCTCCAAGAGCGTTATCATCATCGTCTTCACCATGTACCATAGTGAATAGTGAGAAGATAATAAGAAGATAGGGGATAAAGTTTCTAAAATTTTTCATTTTCCTAAAAATACGTGACGAGATGTTGATGATATTATTCTAATAAAAAATTTTGAAATAATCAAATTTTATTTTTACCTGTTTATAGTGGTTCTAATTATTCAATCATGCGATATAAACCATTATAGTGTTTATAAATAATGGCATCGGTAGTGTCTTGTACGAAATCTTCTTCTTGTTGATCTGTGCGAACTTTAGAGCGACACATTGGACAGTGTCCGTTAGATTTAGTAAGCCATTTACGAATAGCTCTAGAGGTAAATTTATGACCACATGCGAGTTCACATACAGTGCGTCCAGGTTTAATTTGTTCAGATTCGATTGGACAGAAGATAGGACCATGTTTTTTCCGACAGATATATTTTTTAACGTTAGTATCGAATTCTTCTTTAAAGAGAGTGTCTGGTAACATAAATCGTGATACATATCCACCAATAATAGATTTAATCATATCTGGTATAGAATTTTGAAGTAGATGATAGTAAATAAGGATGACAGGTCCAGAGATTTCAAATGATGGATCTGGGGTTTCGTCGTCTATAAGTGTAATGGTGGCTTTTGCTTCAATATCAGAAGGATTCAAAGCGAAATATTTAGATTTATTTACACGATTATAGATATCAACAATAGAGGGGGAATGTGAATAGACGGATTCGAAGAATTCAACATATCCAATTTGTACCTCTGAGTTGAAAGATGTTCCAACAATAATAGTTTCATGTTCAGTAAACAGTTTGTTTTGACGTGTTTTGAACATAATTAGAAATACGTAGATAAGTGTTAATAAAAACTAAAAAAATGAGAGACAATCAAAATTTTATTAAAAAAAAGTAGTTTTTAATTATAATTTTAAGGTAATAAAGTTAATATCTAACAAGATGTAGAAGTTAATATCTAACAAGATGTAGATTGAGAAACGGAAGCCATGAGTTGGGAGAGACTGTCTTGATAGGATTTTTGTGCGGCGAGCATCTGTGCCTGGAAGAGATTGGTAAGATTACTGAATTCAGTGTTAAAGTCGATGCTATCTGGGAGTGACTTTTGGATGGTTTTGGCCTGAGGCTTGATTTGAGCGGTAGTGCCAACTTCAAGAAGAAGGTGGGCGACCTCTTCGGTTTCAGCTTGAGATGGTCCATTGAAATGAATAGTATGTGCGTTATTAGAGGGGCTAATATCATTAATATTTTTAATCTTGGAGAGAGCTTCTGTAACTTTTTTAGCGCCCCAAGCCTTTGCGGTAGAGTGAATGATGACAAGTCGAGAACTCTTGCTACTCTTCCCAGCGAAAGACATGATGTAAGAGTTAAAATTAGTATCTGCGAGCCAATCAGGTTCAAATTTAGTGATGATAAGGATGCTTTCCTCCTTAACACCCTTACGGAATGTGGCGACGAAACCAATATCAGTATCAGTAGTCTCGCTGTGAGAAAAGTGTGCGTGAATGGTAGTGAGACTGACACATGTGCGACCAGAATCATCTAGAAACTTTTTAAGTTTAGGGAAAGACCAGCTAAGTTCAGGATTGAAACCATATTTTTCGAGTGCATTAGGTTTGGTAGTGCGTGCTTTGCGAGCCTTTTTGGAAGTAGAATCCGTATCGCTAAGACTATCATCGGAAGAGTTGGAGCGTTTCTTAGTTTTAATTCTGATTTTCTTTTTAAGGGAACCAACCGATTCATTATCAGAACCAGTATCAACACTGACACTGATATTGCTATCTTGGTCGGAGATTGTAACAGACTGTAGAGACTGTTCCTCGTTAATTTGAAAAGTTGTTTCTGCGCTAGCAAAGATGGACATTGTTGAAATTGATGGAAGAGAGAATATAAGACAAAAAGTCGTAGTGTTAATATGAGGTGGATGGAGGGGGGAAGTTATCAAATTTTTTCTTGACAACGGACCCAACTCTACCCAACATATTTTACAGTGTGCATGATATAGTGTGCGGTTCCAATAGAAAAATATTAAGGTATGAAATTTGATACTGATGAAATATAACAAAGGTTTATAAACACTATGAACTCACAGATTCTGAATCCAACTCAAATTTTAAATCTTAATCCATATGATTATTTATTAGATCAGTATTATACGAATGTAGTAAATAGGAATTTAATTAGACAAGTAATAAATGGTGGTGGAAATAATAATTTTGCGAATATAGTTAATAATATGAATATACAGAATATTAATGTAGTATTAAATACGATTAATTTAGTAGTAGATAATTTACATGGAGCTTTAAATAATAATGATATACAAAATAATATGACAGATATGCAGCAAAACCAGTTAAATTTAATAAATCATCTAAGAAATATGTAAAATTTGATATAATAAATAATCTCTATATTATATTAATACAAAATGGAGATTATACCAATAGAATATGTGATTTATTGCTCGGGTGCGTTAACGATATTGATGATAACCGCTCTAATTAAAAACTTTTATAATATAAGGGATACAGGAGTAATGAAGGGGATAATAAAAAAATCTGGTATGAAAAAGGTGGATTCGATGTCAGTAATAATGGATAGAAAGAAATATGATATATCTTTAGAAGAACAAGGATATATAAAAGCACATTGTTTTGATAAAATCCCAGAAAATAATAAATATGTAAGTTTATGGTTAAAATCATTATTAAACAAGAAGGGAACAGTTGTATGTGCTAGTCCAAATTGTGTAAATATGTTAAATAATAAAAAAGAGATATTTATGGCATTTGATAGTAAATTCTGTAGTGTTAGGTGTCGTTCTCAAGCACAAAACTATTTAGGTAAATATTGGAATATAGGAAAATAAAAGTATTATTTTTTTAATTAATTAGGGATTGAAGTTGTCCAACTACCTTGGTATCAAATTCTTGAAAAGCATTAATAAGTTCTTTTTTATTAGTATCGGATCGATATGATTTTTTAGTATGATTGGTATTTGCTTCTGATATGAATGTGTAAAATATTGTATAGAATTGTTTGATAATAGTTTCAATGATTGGTTTAGCCTCTAGAACACGTTGTGCCATTTTAGCTTTACCATTGAGTTTGGCCAGAGTTCTAACTTCAGGTCTACAATCAGTTTCAGGTTTAAGTAATGCGCTAATATAATAGATTGTATTAATAGGACATTGATGAATATATTGATAGAAGAAATCATACATAGAATATACGATTTTATGTAGTGGAACTCCTCCATCATAAAGAATATCTCGATCTTTAGATATATTATTAAAAATAGTCATGAGATAATTGGAAGTTCCTGTAGGGGTAAATGTTAATTCGTATTCTGATTGTGCTAACGCATTGGACATATTACAAAATATAATGATAATATATTCATTTACTTTTATATGATATCAAATTTAAAATTGATAAATAAGTTTAATATAAAGGGATGTTGTATAATATAAATAATTATGAGTTCTGATTCAGATGATGAAACACCGATTAACATGGACTTATCGCATCTACCAAATATTAATAATTTAAGTAATGAAAATAATAATGCCAATGCGTATGGATATGAAAATACAGATTATATAACTGCTGGGGATATGGATAGAATATTAGATGGAGTAAAATCATATGATGATGCGTGTGCGACACCTGGAGAGTTAGTAAAATTGATACATTTTAATGTAGAACATCCTGAAAATAGAAATTTAGTAATGAATGATGATGCGAATACATGTATATTTGATGGTAAAAATTGGAAAGTAATAGATAAAGACACTTTTCATAATGAAGTAGTAGATAGAGCATTTAATATGATAACCAATTATTATGAACGAAGACGTGATTTATATAAATTAAAAAACAATCTATTAAGGGTTCAATATGAAATTTTTGAAACTAATATAGAATTTAAAGACGAAATCGCATTAAAATATCAAAGAATAGGAGATACTAATATATCAGTAAAACCAGTTTTATGTCCTAATCATCCAAAAAAACCATCTGAAAAAGATTTAAAATATGAAGTAACTATATTTGATATTTATGGAAATAATAGTCTAAAAAACTATTACAATAATAAAACACGACAAGTAATTATAACCAATCAATTAGAGGGTAATGTAACATTAGAGCAAAAAGATAAATTGAATATGGAGTTAATGAATCTTACAGGTAAAATAATAGAATTCGAGGAGATAGAGAAGACAATAGTATAAAAAAACATATACATATTAGATGTAAATATACATATAATATCTATATACAACTTTTAAAAATTTAAAAGTTAGTGAAGTTAGTGTTATCAAATTTTTTTGTATAAACGGCTAAAAGGTCATTTTTTTTTGTTTTTTTTGTGGACATTTAAGTCCTTTTTTGTTTTTTGTTTTTTATAATTACATATAGGCTATATACTGGTGACGAATTTAAGGATCGCACCAATGATCACCATTAGCCTTTTTAGGCCATACATGTGATGACATATAGGTAGATGGTCCAAAATGGCTACCATCATCATAATCAGTTTCCTCGTCGGAGATGTCCATTTCGGAGTCACTTTCAGAGCCACTAATAAGGGATGGCATTGAGCTGTAGCCAGAACTATGAGACGAGTCATCGGGCACCTTTTCCTCTTCGTTCCCATCATCTCCTCTAGGAGCTTTATCACCTTGGGTGTCCATGAACTCATTTTCCCACTCACAGTAGCTTGTGGCATCGACGGTTCGGTCGAAAGGTGCTGTAGGGGTCCAAGAGGCCATCTTTTCCAAGAACTTGCGGTCTTTATGTTCAAGAGGAACAAGCCAGCTAACGGAACTGGTCTTCAACCATATAACATCGATATCTTCATCATCGAAGTCCCAATCATCATACATGAACGGGCTAATGTCCTGGTAGAAGAAGTAGCATTTGAGCTCAGTTGCGCGAGTATCCTGATTGTATTGGGACTCACCACGCCAGATGACTACAAGGTTTTCCAAAATGGCCAGCTTGAGTGACGACATATTGGGTTTAATGGTGAGGAACGCCATATCATTTTCGAAAGCTACTGGGTCCTGAACATTAACAGCTGTAGTGTTAAGGACCGCTGCGTCGATATGGAGTGACTCGCTAAAAGAAGGGCGAAAATAAGCGTTAATCAACTTGTCGTTGGGTGTGTTGCCTTTTTGGCTTTCGTAGTATTCATCGATACGCTTGTAGTCCTCATCGTCCAACTCATCAGGGTATCCGGTTCCATCATCTAAGTATTGGGCTACACTGTAGCAATCTACGTCACTATCCTCATCAGAATCGACATAGTCGGTATCATCTTCGGTCTCTTCGGCTTCACTAGGGACATAATCACTATCTGCATCATCTGCTTCATCTTCAGACGCATCTTCCTCGTAGTCCCAATGTGCGCCACTCACCTGTTGGCAGGCTTGAACGTGTTGACGGAACAGTTCTTCGCCATCGATTTCCATGGGTTCTCCATATTGTTCGTTGGTGATGCGACCAGCTTCCTCTTCATCGAGATCCATGGGGGTATAGTCGTCAGGCTGAAGTGACAAGTCGTAGTTATCACGTTCGACATCCCAATAACGATCGATATAGTCTCCAGTGTCGATAGCGCGACCAGCGGTGTATCCATTATTAGAACCGGGTAGAAATGTCTCATCTTGGAACCTTCTAGGTGCGGTGCGACTTCTGGTGTTGTAGTGGGAGTTAAACATTGTGAATTAAGTATAGTTAGTAAACCGTAAGTTACGACGATTAAGAGAATACTTATTTAGTGATTGGTTTCGCTACAATCAAATTTTTTTTTTCGCCTTTATATGGAAGTCTATTTGGACCTAACTGTTTAGTAAGAAGACATTTATTTCCACATACACCATTGGTTATAATAGCACACCAGGTATTACATATATTACATTGTTGCCAACCACATTTAGATAGTATTTTAATAGTTCTATCAGGTAGTATTTGCTTCATTTAAGCTTAATATAAACATAGTAAAAATAATAGTGTAAAAATTAAATTCCACGAATAAAAAATAGCGTTTTAAGGCTAAATTTAATGTAGATAGTAAATAATTTTAATTGGAATAATAAGAGTTAAACTCTAAGAGATCGGCGAAGTGGAGGGGGTGCTCGAAGAGATGGTGCTGGTGGAGGAGTATTATAACCATCTTCATCATCAGATTCTGGAATACCAGCGGCTAGATGAGCGGCACTCTGATATGTATATGTTGGTCCTTGGGAGCTACAACGCATAGTTTGGGTAAATGGAGGTGGTGCGGATCCACCACTACAAGCACGTAGGAGAGAAGTGGCATGAGTCATACCAACAGAGGCATAATGTGCGTCATTACCAATAGTTAGAGATGTATCAGCATCGAAGCCCATCTGTTCTCCAACTACCTCTGCGTCACCAATATTTGCGGCGAGAAAGACAGCGGTGAATCCTTTTTGGGTTTTATTTGTGTTGAGACAATTGCGAAGGTCAGTAATTCGCATAGTGGACCGATTGTCATCTCCATCAGTGAGCACATAGAGGACACGATTAACAGTAGGATTGAGACACCTAATCGAATATGGAAGTGCCTTAAAAATCTTATTAGCGGAAACTTTTTGGGCAGCTACTCTCTCGATAACTGTGTCGTAAAAACGAGTTAGTCCGTCGGGAGATAGCATATCTTGAATATCGGAATAGCTAGGGATTTCGTAATCTGGGTCTGATAGATCGGCGTTATCAATCATCAGTGTAGGTAGGTCACTAAAGACGGTGAGATTGAAGTAAATCTTGATACCAGTATCTAATGCGAGTTTGCGTTGGTCGAGCATTAGTTGGCGAATTTGCTCTGAAGGAGCATTTCCCATAGATAACATTGAACCAGAAGCATCTACAATAGCTTCTAGAACAGTGGCTACTGAGTGATGTGTAGGTGAAGTGTCGTTATTTCTACGCTTAATAATTTGATAAGAAGACAGTTTGGTTGAATTAGACATGTTTAACTGTATAACGGGGAAGGGTTTCTAAACGAAGTTTTAATATCTAAGTTGAAGTAGGAGCAGTTTATCAAATTTTTTTTTATGTTGATGTGAAATTTACTAAGTTAAATCTAAATAATTTTTATAGTAATATAATATATAATGGCGAGTTATAGAAATATTATTGAAAAAGACACTTCTGATGTAGATCAAGGTGATTTTTATTGGTTTAGAAGTGGTTTCTCGGACGAAGAAATAGATAGAATACATAGTTTTGCGGGAAATTATGAATATAGAGAAGGTCAAATATTTAATGGGGTTAATGATGGTAGTGTTAGAAGGAGTAAATTAAAGTGGTTACCATCTAGTGAAGATTCAGCATGGTTATATAGAAAAATGTTTGAATTAGCGAATAAAGCCAATGATGCGTGTTATAAATTTAGATTACATTATGCGCTGGATGATATGCAATATACGTTATATGAAGGAAATACTAATGGTAAATATGATTGGCATATAGATATAGGAACTGGAACTAACTCATTAAGAAAGTTATCAGCGGTATTATTATTAACGGATCCATCTGAATTTACAGGTGGCGAATTGCAAGTATTTACATCAAGTGCGCCTAGAACAGTTCCATTGGAGAAAGGTAGTATAGTATTTTTTCCATCATTTTTGTTACATAGAGTAACAGCAGTAACGAGTGGGAAACGCCAAACGCTGGTATTTTGGATGGGGGGCGACCACTTTCAATAAAATTTTGTTTAAATCCGTTAAAATTTAAGAATAGTGAAAAAGCATGTTTAAATGTAATAGGAAGTTGAAATGTCATCTATTATCCAAATGTAAGCAAAATAGAGAACAGTGTATTATATGTCTAGAAACTAAGAAAATTCATCTAAAGTGTAAAATATGTTATAGTTGTAAAATATGTAAGGATTGTATCCTACCCCTCACAAATACCAATTTACATGAAAATTGTCCTTTATGTCGAGAACCTGAATGGAAGCAACCATTGAGGTTATCGTCGCAAGTTATACCAGATGATATAAAATTAAATATAGATAAAAGAATAAAAGAAATTTATGATAAACCAGTGTTTAAAAATGTGTGTAATTGTTGTAATAAATATAGTTATACCAAATTCAAAAAAATGTTAGCAATGATTTGGTTTGGAACTCTAATAATGTTTATAGCTTATATTATTGGGTTGCTATTATTATTTATATGTATAGAAGGAACCGCTATAGATAGTATAAGTCCATTTATATTTATATTTGTTCCTATTCCACTTGGACTATTGGTAATAACAATTTCTGGTTGTTGTTGTTGTCATAGGGAATGTCGTCGAGATACTGGTAATATATTGTGTAGTTTTGGTGGAGAACAAGATTAAAAATTAATTTATTTTATTTCTATGATCAGTTTCAATAACATTATATATATCACCTTCTATTCTTTTTTTACTGGAACCATCATCATTATGATATTCTTCTTTTACTCTATTTATTTTTACAGGATGTGCATCTAGTGCTAAATTGGTTGTTTTTTCAGCTGCAATATCTAATACATATTCTTTGTCTTGTTGGACCCATTTACCTTCATGATGTATAGCCAACTTTGGTTTATTAAGGTTAGGAATTTTGATAGTTTTATTTTGAGGTGCTTTATCATTGAAATATA
>Ga0209092_10004078_pt1 | contig 12347 bp, 10 predicted proteins | sample FraStrMetagenome_FD_187446 | JGI IMG/M metagenome (GOLD analysis project Ga0209092, IMG submission 187446) | Marine eukaryotic phytoplankton communities from Arctic Ocean - Fram Strait ARC3M Metagenome (SPAdes) (version 2) | ecosystem: Environmental > Aquatic > Marine > Oceanic | place: Fram... | reverse complement strand
TAAAGATTCCTGCTATTCGTGAATAGCGAAAGAGCGTTCATCACCTTGCTGTCTTTAGAAACGCTTTTCTAAAGACAATAATATCGAATCGGATCCCTCCGGAACAAAAACAAGTAAACGATCACGAGGGACTATCGCTTTCAACGGATCTATATTCAACAGAATAACGTGTCGCCGAACAATAATAGCTGGCTCATTCGATTCACCAAATGGAGTCATTATCCGCCTCATATCTCGTGGATGTAAGTAACTACCAAGCCTTTCCCTATATGTAGCACAGACACAACTTCCTAACGACACCTTTTTTAATGATTACACAGGAAAGAAATTTGAACGTAAGTGTTAATAAAGAAACATACACAACCATCTCATTACACAACAAGCTGTAGCAACTAAAATACGTACACAATTCAAACGAAAACTATAGACAACTCCAATTTAAGCACACTTGATAAGCTGCTATCGTTAAAAAATGGATTTGTTTACACCTGATGAAAATACAGGTCTTTTCTACTCGGAGAGAGCCCGTCATGACGATTTGGATGATGATGAGGATGAGCATCATTCAGAGGAAGATGAGTTCCCAAGGGGAAATCACGCATGAACGCGGTACAGTTCAAGTTATGAGAAACGAATGGAGAGAGAGAACCACGGTGGAGGACAGGTGTAAAGACCATAGTGATGGTACTGATTTGATGTATTTGCTATCGATTTCATTAGATATTGAATCTGGTTGTAGAAATTGTTGAATTATTCAACTCAGTGCTCACATTTTTCGAATGGTCCAGCATAATAGTAAATTGACGACCAAGATTGAGAGATAATGCTTTCATGAGTATGTAAGGCCTTCAATTGACGTCATTTGGGACGAAAACTTATTTCAAATACATGGTTTGCATAGGGATCACACTCGTATCAAAGAATCAGATAATATCATTGCATTATTGCGCCAGTTTCGCACATATATGAAATTGAACATATCCCGATCGTTGACTATTACGCTATTTCTTATAACATCGTATTTGCGTAGAGCTAGATAATGGTTAAATTCTATTCAATAATACTTAAGTATTCATTAAGAATTTGTAGATACATCCCAAACACAATGATAAGGAGTATGCGGAACTTGGGATGGTTTAAATTAAGTTTCTGGAAGTGAAGTTACAAAATTAGACCAAATTGCGTAACAATTGCGCTACCGGATAAAAAGGGTTAACATATTTTTTGCTATTTCTAGTTCTGAAACAAGAACAACCTCCCACGATTAATTTTTGGATAAATTCTTTTAGCTTTTTGAAATTTTTGACGACATTTAGATTGTACCTCAACTTCTATACCCCTGCGATAAATTATAATGAGCATCACCACAACCTGTTATGAGCAAAATGAGCAAAATGGAGCAAAATCTATTTTGCTCGTTTATGCCTAGCAAAATTACCTCAGGAAGTTTTGCGCAAACTGATAAGTACTCAATCTCAGATACGACCTCGCCCATCGTCTTTTTGACTCTTTGTTGACGCTTGTCCCTTGCGTGTACGTCATACCCTTCTTGCTTTTTCTCTCGCGAGTGGCTAAAAGTTGGTACATCCTACCTTCGTCCGGTGGTCTTGAAGAGAGATCATCGTGTGTTCAAAAATTAACATTCGGCTGAAAACTAATAATTTCTAATAACTGACAATGGGAACTTTCCTCAAAATATGCGTTTGGATCTTTGTCATCCTTGAAACAAATCCGATAGTCCAGTTGTGGCTTGACCGAATGAATGATTGGGCGGACTCGCCCATGTTCGAACATGGGAGTTTGGCACCGGGAACATTTAAAGCATACTTGCAAGGGGACGATTCAATTCGACGCCTTGTCGACTTTTTCGCGGTATGGGTGGCGAGCCATAAGTTCATGATGGTGATGTTCGTGTTGATTGGCGCCTACTCTTCTGATGCTCAAACTCGAATTTTTACTTGCATTACAATACTCCTTGGATCATCTGTTTATTTTTGGCAGCAAGCGGGTATTTACGATGATATTTATTCCCGGCAAGAGCATGATACAATGAAATCTTCTCAGTTACGGGTGACAATTGCAGGAATCGTCATTATGTGGGTTGCTGCAACGGTTTCCGAATGCCTGCCATTTCTTCAAGCAAAAGGATGGCTTACTACACCTAACAACAAGCAGGAAAACGCTCATGCAAATAACACACACAAGGTTAGAAACATAAAGTACGATTGACAAACTTAAATTTACATAGCCAAAAAAGCAGGTGACACAGTTCCCGAATGTTCTGAATATCGGCATCGAGTGATTAGTCACCAGATTCCTCCAAACCACCTCAAAAATGTAGACAAGTTGTTGAAAAGTTATTATTTTAACCATTAAAAGATGTTTCTTGGACGTTGTTAATTTGCTTCCCGAAATTACTTTTGAGTCGTCACAATAATTTGTAACTTCTTAAAAAATAAGAATTAAAGAAGTAATTTGAGAGCACCATATTAGGTGTGTACTACATTTGTGTATGCAAAAGAGCCAACCAATAAGTGTCTCTCTTTCTCTAGTTGAGAGAGTAGAGCTAGAGTGCAATCTACTTTCTCTCGAGAGAGAGAGTCGTTTGCGACGATTTAGAATTTAGAAGTGCTGAATTCAAAAATGATACAGCTATAAAATAGACTCGAGTAAAGACGTAAAGACTCGTCTTAAATATCAAATAAATATTTTGTCTATATAATATAGGTAACATGTATGGGTACATATGTACATGTAACAATGTACCCATACATGTACCTACACGCACGCAATCAGGGCTGTGGGCGGTGTGGGTGGGGGGATGAATCTCTTTTGGTGAAATCCAATCCAGGTCCAGGGTCCAGGGTCCAGGTCCAGAAGCAGTGACGCCTTGCGCCTGACACAACCTGACACCCCCTCCACACCCGTATGTGTTTGGTGTTGGATATATTAATACATATATATATACATAACCTCACAACCCACATCTCACAATTGCAACAAACAACATACAGAGTTCATTGTCATCATACTTAAGTGCACTCATTTGATGTAACAGAAACCAAAACATTACAAGTACAAGTAAACCTTTATTTTTGTCAGAAAAAAAAAATCGACATCGTAGAACGTAGTTCCATTTATATGATAAAGTAAAAAAATATGATGATGATGACTCGGACTAGGATGAGGAGTAGAATTAGAATTAAGAGTAGGATGTTACTTATCCTGACCATAATCTGTATGGTTGTAGATAACGTACATTCGTTTCCTCCATTCAGAGGAGCAAGAACAGCAGCAGCAGCAGTAGTAGGAGTAGGAGGAGTTGCAGAACATTATAATAATAAGAATGGCGTATTATCGATATCATCGTTGATACCAGTTTCATCGTCATCATCCTCGCATACTTGGTCTTTGAATTCAATAACGGCTTCCTCGTCTTCTTCTTCTTCTGAGAATAACAATGATATGAATGAAAATGATGTATATGCGCCATTAAGTATGAAATCTGTTGTGACGGTTGGGGGCATAACGGCAATGACGGGTTTTCTTTATGGTAAAGTTCTTGCTTGGACGTTGAAACTAGTTTGGCAGCGTTTGCCGGGATTTTTGTTGGAGAAGAATATAGTTATAAAACACCCGATTTATTTTATGGTCAGTGTTTGTACCTTGGGTGGCATCATAGTTGGCACGTTGGGAAGTTTGGATTCGAATGTAGATACTTTTACAGTTGGTGATTTTGTATCAGCCTTTTCTTCCAGTGGCAAGATCACGTCGTTGCCATCTAGTTCTGTCCATTTGATGCCGTTACTTACAATGTCGTTACTTACCTCGACGTTTGGGTTCAGCGTGGGACCTGAAGGTACGTACGAACTTTGTTTTATGTTGATTTTTATTTCTTCAACAAGCAAAAATGTTTTTCAAACAAAAATTTAATTTTACTCTTCACATATATATGTAGCTCCGATGGTATGTGCCGGGGCTCTGATCGGATCTAGTATCTCCAGACGATGGTACGGGTCTTCTAATAAGCGCAATCAGGAAATTTTGTCCTACGCAGGTGCTAGCGGTGCGCTCACTGCATCCATGGGAATACCAATTGCTGGATCTCTCTTTGCCCTAGAAATGACACGTCCAAATGCAGGGCTGTCTTTAGCTAGTGGTAAAGCTCTTCAGCCTTCTATCATTTCAAGTATTGCCGCATTGGCACTTGTGCGTGGGCTACTAACACCTTCGAAGTCTATTGGTGGTCATTTTGAATACGGCCCAGTCGGTGCTTTAAGTGGTCGAGAAATGATTCTAACTTCTATCTCTATGGGTATCGGTGGTGCAGTACTTGGTACGGTATTTCATAAGGTCGTGCATATACTGAAGAAATTATTTTGGTCAAAATCATCCTCTTCAACTTCAACACGTCGATGGAAATACAACAATATATTAGTTAAGGCGACTGTCGGCTTGATTGTTGGAGTTTTGGGAACATACTATCCACAAACTCTTTTTTGGGGCGAAGGCAGTCTACAAACGGCGATCGATGGGCACAAGACGGCGTTCGCTTCAACCAGACATGGTTTAAGTAATGTTTTGACAAGTGCAGCAAAGGTAAATCCATCTGTTCCCTTCGAAAATCCTATCGCAGCAGCGCAAGTAGGCATTATAAAGTTACTTTCGATAAGTCTAGCTTGTGCAGGCAAATTTCCTGGTGGAATCATTTTCCCTCTATTTTTTGCCGGAGCTCCTTTTGCCCATGCATGTTCACGGTTTATAGGACCAACCTTAATGCCTGTGGCTGTTTTTTGTCTCATGGCCGCGACACAGGCTTCTGCAACGAGAACTCCTCTCGCTACAGTATTCATTTTGAGTTTACTGGCCTCTAGCACTACAGAATTAAGTTTGATTATTCCCGCTGGATTAATTTCCTCATATATGGGCGTATTCGTTTCAAGACAACTATCTAGATATTCTTACTTTTCATATAATGAATAAAGGAGGAACGCTATAACCCTAACATGCATTGTTTAAATATTCATTAAAATATATATGGTTTTAAATCTAATTGCCTAGCTATCTTCTTCCGGCAAAATTGGCAAAGAAGCTGTCGACTCCTTATTTACTAAACTCCCCTGAAAACATTGATTTGGACCAGCACACAGAAAACCCGCCAACATACCCAACGAATCCCATCCAGAGCAACAGCCAGCAGCGGGATTTACATTAATATTACTCTGCTGTTGAACGGACGGAACAACCTTCCGATTGGTTACATTTTCTACATACATCTGCTGCTGCTGCTGCTCAAACATTTTCTTCTTTTTGTCGCAATTCACTTTCACGAGACACTCCACATCATCGTACGATTGATCGCCATAATACACATACTGAGTTGTACCCCTTCTTTGTGTCGAATTTTGCACCGACCCATCCATCGTACGTTCAATTCTCGGTTGACTGATCCCCGAAATCTCATTGGTGCGGAAAATATCACCTCGATTGCCTCCTCCTACTACTCTACCGTAGGAACTGGAAGATTCCGAGCTGGACGATTCTAGCACGTAAGTGAGATTGGGAGTCGCCCTGTCATCATTATCTTCCTTCATTTTCAGCCGAAAACACTGCGATCGGTTGTTGGGAGATGGCTCCGGACCAATGCTGCTCGAAGTACTGGACGTGACTGCCGGTGGACTGCGTAGTTCCAACGCCGTGCGTTCATTCTCGGTTTCACGTGTGAGGGAATTGGCAGAATCCTATATTATATAAGTAAAAAGTTCTAGTGAAACTATGTAGTCCCCATATCACTTTGACACCTGACTTACCTCAGTATACGTCAATTTCGGCTGTTCGCGAGCTTCGGATATGAAACTATTTTCATCGCGTTTTTGCCGCAGTGATATTTTATACGACGTGCAACCTTCATCGACCACATACCCTTGGTTGCCGCATAAATTGGATAATATGTGTTCGTCGGCACTGTCTGATTTAGAAGGCAATTGCTTTGTATTCGTAGTAGTGGATGATCCTTGTCCCATGTTTTCTATTCTTAGGTTTGTGTAGTGAGTGCTGTGCTCATCAACGAATAAAATTATTTTTTGGGGTCACAGCGATAAGTAGTGTGAAAGTAGACATGGCGGTATGTGGAATCTTATGTAGAGATTGAAGTTTCGGAGTAACACTGCATCTATAAGTATACTTCAAAGGACGTACTAAGTAGACATGGAATTTGAACATTACTAGCGAAAGAATATTCTTACGTACTTAAAGGATTTTCTAAAATATTTTTAAAGAAAATTTTACTTTTCTATTTTCAACCACGCCTAAACTCCCATCAACGGAATGAAGCATAAATCGATAAAATAATCTTTGTCCGAAAATTCGACATAAAAATTGTCTGAGATTTCGAAAAATAAAACAATACTATTGTTCAAACTTTCAAAGATTACATCAACGTCGTTGACTTTGATGATACTTTTAAGGAGTGCTTATGGGACAAGAAGACTAGTACATTATGTAATAAACGCTTTTCCTCAATTGACGAAAAACTTTTATGTCTCCTGCCTTGAATACTCTTGGAGCATCATATCTTGTAAATGCGATGTAATAACTTTCAAACGCGACAAGAAGGTCATGTGAAGTACGTGTTCATTAAAATGAAGTAAACTTTATTACGATAAGGGTTTATTCGTTATGTCAATCATATGTTTGCTCAAAAACATTTCTGATGCAATTTGAAGAACAGCGAGAAAAATACGGATGATGAACTACAAATATTAATAATCTTGTGAGTACCTGCATGATATGCAGCAGTTTCTATATCACGCATGTACAAAATCACAACGTAATCTTATATTGTTTGGAAAAAATGTTTTTGCTCAGAGGATGAAGGAACATCCGGTAGCTCAACTTATGTGTGTGAGCTGGAAACGAGTATAGATTTCTAATCTAGTTGAGCAGATAATTTAGTATACCCGGTACATCAATTATACTGTCAAAAATATTTTGTTCAAAATAAGCAATGAAACAGATGAAATAGATATGTTTCCAAATTACTCCTATGGCAAAATCCATTCAACATATTATTCGAAATGTCTTCATGATATTGAAAAATGTGTTTACATTTTCTAAACATAACAGATGGATTTCAAAGACTTTCAAAAAATGTTATAGGGAAAATAACTCAGAGTTCATGTTTCAGATGATTGCTTATATCTACGTGTTCTTGTGGTGTATTAAGTCACTTCACGTGCTGCAATGCTAACAAGAACTGAGTCCAAAAACGGATACACCACTTTTCTGACGAAAGCCAGGCCAAAGTTGTTATTTCTTCAGGTCCACCAAGACTTAAATCGAAGTCCCCTTTGTTAAAAGACGGTCTGCAGCAAGTGCAGATGCATATTAACTTGCGAAATAGGAAATGATCTTACAATATTATCTCGATATGAAGGTAAAGAAGAGTATACACTCAACGAATCACGCAGTATCGGTATCAGGAACAAATTATTGTTGTCTAGTTCTACCAATGATGATCATTAAGGATTAAGTGTTGCAGCGGATCGAAAAACCTTTTTTTAGAATCTGAAACTTATTTTATTTTCCTTCCATTATACATATTTATTTTGGAACTAGGGACGAATGTTATATGGAAAAAGCTCTGGGTTTGCCCATATAAAGAAGAACGAACGATAAGGGAAAGTAAGCTGGGAAGGTGTGCACCTTACTTTTAACGATTACAATAAAATACATCAAGAACTTTTATATATGAGTAACTGAAATAAGGAGTATTGATATCAGGTCTATTCATCATAATTATCATCTCTTTTTGAACTAGTAACATTTGTAAGGGGCATGCTTTAAAACTTGTTGTTGTTTAGATTTATTGTTGCTTATTCATTTTTCTGAGCAAGTCTTCCTTTTATCTTTACTTTGTTATTTACATTCTAAAAGGACATGACATTTATTATGATTGAATAGTAACAATTAGAAAGGCCTCGCGCATCTAACGGGGCACCAATGATATTAGCTTCCTTTCAACACAGAAGACTAGTCAAAATATTTTGAAGCTTAGGCATGGTAAAGGAGAAGAGTCGGGAATTATCTCTGGTAAGGGGCGAAATTTGCTAAGGACATAAAAATCAGGAACATCATTTGACTTCTTTGTGCGATTACCATTTTTGAACTTAACGACTTTCATTTTCTTAACAAGATTAGGCATACCACGAAGGAATAATTGGTGGTAATAAGCACCTTGATCAGGGCCGATCGGAACTCTTTGAAATCCCCAAAGGTTCAGTTGGCGAGTGAAAGAACGATAGTGTTTTTGATTAGAAAAATATCGGGGGTGGACTTTTCTCATAAATAGCTCTTGGTCAACTATGATGAATGAACGTCCATGTGGAAGCCATTTCACAATGTCGAAAAATTCAATTCGACTCAAAATCGAGTACAACTTTTTAACGAAGGATTCCACAGAGCGTGTTAACACTGGTCCTATGTGTACAATATCAGTCTTCTGCCTCGCTTCACCTGCATAACAAGAACATTAAATTGACTCACAAGATTATCGTGAAAATGTATTGACCTGAAATACGCACCAAACTTTACGACGGCATCAATTTTTTCTCCTAGGATATCTGTGGACTCGCTTATTTCTTCATCGTTAATACTCGAGAAATCAACGTAGGAATGATTCGATGCATTTTCTCTGATACTTAATAAATTGGATCGACAATCCTTTGCCCTCCCGTTTTTTGAAGTTTTGTTCACATTTTGTTGAGAGTCTTTCAACAGTAGTTTTTGAGACTCTACAACGTCGTCATCGCTTGATATTACATTGTTGAACTCGGGCAATGAATAATAATCAATTGCGAAATGCCCCTCGTCCCCAGGTGGGTCGTGATTGAACTCAGACAATAAATTATCAATCACGACATGCTCCTCATCCCCAAGCGGCTCATCTATCAAATTATATAGTAATGCATCTAACTCTTCATTAGAAATATTTGTTTGAGCTTGAATCATTATATATCTGTTTCGGAAAGACAGTTTGTGAAAAAACTAAACCTGATACAATAGTAGAAGTTAACAAAATAAAAGCATAAATTACCACGGAGGATTGAGGAGATAAAATGTAAATGTATTTCAGTCATTACTAACAAAACTTCGTGTATACATATCTTGGAATAGAACGGAGAAATTGATTTTGTTCTCTTTTATCATGTGCGAAAGGTTAGATTCATTAGATCAGTCATTACGTCATTACTGATTACCAAAATTGTAAGAACAAGTACATACCAGGAAGTAGAAGTTAATAAAATAAAAGCATACAGTTTAAAAAAAAATTACTTATACTAAATGGCGAACATTTCGAGATGTTCGCCAAGTAGTATTGCAAAATACCTTCGAACCAAGGCATGCAGGTGCTGCTCTGATGCGTAATGCAAGCGAAAGCATGCAGAACCTCTACAAAAATGTATTCTTCTCTTCTAGCATATGAGAAAGTTCAAGTACCTTCGCTTTTACCATGTATGAACTGGGATATTTACCGAATACCGGGTTTGTGGTAAACTTTCCTATGTATTTTTGCAATCAAAAATGGTAAAAAAAAAAAAAAATGGTCTTTTTGTTGGCTTAAACTTGACTGTTTATACATGTAGCAGTGTTTTGTACACATTGCATGAGCTATCATTGCAAATATTAAAAGGAATCTGCAACCTGATCCCTAAAGGTTTGCAATCTGATCCATATTTAAGATCCGTTATCTCGACATAAATTACATGACCTTAGTGCATGATATTTCCAATTGCAATTAAGCTCTTCTATGACTAAACTTGCTTTTCATCAATTCTGAATTGTCATTTCACTTTTTCCTTAAAAAATCCTGTGACTGTGTATCGGTATTGTTTTGAAATGTGTGTTCAGTGTGTGTGTTCAGTGTGTGTGTTCAGTGTGTGCATGTGTGTTCACTGTAGAGGTGTCAACTGTTGAAGAAAACTCTCTATGTTATCGTGTGTAGTGTGTAACATCCTCGCGGCTTATTTATCGCAACCCCATTTTCATTGTAGCAAAATACAATCAAACATTTCCAACCCCGACAGCAACAAAATGGTGTTTCTACGAGACGGAATTCGACCCAACGATCCGCTCAACGATTGTTTTTCTTTTTCTAAATCTGCAATGGGGAGAAAGGAACTTAAGTCTAACAAAACCGAATTATCGGGTTTAACAGACGAGAAATGGGCGATATTGAAAGGTCTAAGCTATTTACTCACATGCTTTGACAAAGCCACCATGATGTTGAGCGGCCAGAAACATTCGACCTTTGTAAACGCTTGACAAAGATGTATAACAGTTTCAAATAAATATCTATCTTTTGGTATCAATAGAATTTGCGTCTCGCAGAGCTTTAAATTTATATTTATCAAGAGTTGAGTTCTACGGTAGAACATTATGATATATATTTAGAAGAAATCCTAACGAGAAAAGATGATAATTAACATAAACATGATATTGTATTATGACATAAACAATTTAGCACGTCTTTCAAACCGCATCTACAATTGTCGTCGTAACGGTTTTAGAGCCGTCGGGATTGATTGTTTCTACTGTAATGCTCTTTTTACCTGGAGGTAGCATACCACCATCGAAACTAGTATGCTCCTGATTAATAACTTCAACGTCTCCAGCATTAGGTTCTACATTCGGATTCTGTTCCACGTTATTAACTTCATTGAAATAACATCTTTTCCATCAGTGTTGCAACAGCCAGACGATTCATTGTTGCAACAAATGGGCGAATCATGCGAATCTACACAACAAGTGACACAACCCAAAATAGACGCAATCAAGAAGGATATAAAAGCGCCAATCATCTAGAGGATTAAATTAGAAATAGAATTTGATTGTTGAGACTATTGTACAATATTGCTAAGCAACACTTACGAAATATGTTCCTTCGTCTGGTTCACAATACTTATTATCCCACGGGGAGTCATTTGACTCATCATAGAGATAGAGATAATCGAGAGGTGTTCCGATGCAGCCATCTGAACCATAAATACTGAACACTGCTAGCTGAAAAATAAATGTCAATGGCAAAAGGAGACACACTGTCCCGGTATGCAAACAGCGTGGAAACTTCACACAGAATAATCCAACAGAAAGCAAGATTAGTAGTAAGAAAGCCCATATTGGCGTTAAGACTCCAAAAGCTTGTGCTGCTTTGTGAGCCCCGTCAAATTCGACTTCCTCCCAATCATCTGTACATTCCTCGGTAGAATTATACTCCCAGTCATTCCCATTCCAAATGATGCTACCACGAAAGGTGAAATTATTCCATTGGAATAAACCAAATTTGTCATCATAATATGGCCACGAATCTTCTAGACGATCTTCTTGAAAATCGTCTAGAGACAAATCATTGAAAGTGATATCAATACTACGCTTCACAAGCTTGCAGGAAGATGTGGCAATTAATGAGAGTATGAGACCAAGTGCCAAAAGAAAAAGAATTTATATCAACGAGAAGGTTGCACAATTGAATGTCATGGTTGATGGTTGTCGATGTACGCGATTCTAATTCACTCTTGCGTTTTTGTGAGAACATACAAATATTTTTCAGGATCATAGATCTACGTTGTCCTCTGAAATGCGAAATGACCTGTGTACCCTACGTATTACTCAAATCTTACTCTCAAAATTGTACGTACCCTACGTATGACGTAAGTTTGTTCCGAAATTTATTTAACACACTAGACTCTAATTGAAGTCGGATAGATATTTTATCCAAAAATTCGGTATATGTACGCTGCCGTCTATTTGTCTATTTGATGAAAAATACGACTCGTAGGTATGCTGTCTCTAGGTGTTATGATGATATTTTACCCTAAATATTCTCTGCCTAAAAGAAAAACAGTTTTGTGGTTTGGAAGTTGAACTAGAATGTCATGGTTGTCGATGCGTTAAATTATTATGTTGCTTTCGTAGTAGACGTAGTTCTCGGTAGTCGTTGGCATCGTAGCCGTAGTTATATATACAGAGTATGGAAGACTCTTACGTAGTATAGCGTAGTATCATAGCAATACACACAGCATATTAGGTAGTAAAGTAGGTATTAAAGTAGATTAACATAGACTGTCACAGATTGACTTAGATTGTGAGTGATCCATCCGTATCATCAGGATACTCGCCAATAGCACTAATTTAGCTTCTCAAACTAATGCTCCCCTCAAAACTATCATCGTCGCAAGAAGATATAGATTTGCACATCGCTATATTGTACCGCATTTCTTGGATGTTATATTGTATCGTGCCTGTACCGTACCTCCTTGGAGGACGTATTGCCCAGCTCCCCTCTCAGG
>Ga0209092_10004074_pt1 | contig 12358 bp, 17 predicted proteins | sample FraStrMetagenome_FD_187446 | JGI IMG/M metagenome (GOLD analysis project Ga0209092, IMG submission 187446) | Marine eukaryotic phytoplankton communities from Arctic Ocean - Fram Strait ARC3M Metagenome (SPAdes) (version 2) | ecosystem: Environmental > Aquatic > Marine > Oceanic | place: Fram... | reverse complement strand
TATTCAGCGGTATTGTCCGCTGAATAAAGTGCAACAAAAACTTTCCCGCTTACAAAACACCGCCTATCTTCAGGTCATGAACAACATCACCACTCCAAACGTCACACGCACGTTGAACCGCATGGACGACCAGAAGCGCCACCACGTCGTGCGCGCTATCATCGGCTCCACACAAGGACTCGTAGACGCCACACAATTCAAATTCGCAGCACGCTCAGAAGCTGACGCCTGGGCGATGGCCTCACTGCCTTTTGACAGAGAAATCGGACGCGCAATTTGGGACGTCATCGACGCCGTGCAAGAAGATCTCATCATCGGAAACAACATCATCCAAATCCGCAGGTCATTGACGGTCTGAAAAATAATTCAACAAAAACTTTGAGGGATTGAAAACACCGCCTATCTTCATGTCATGAACAACAAAACAACCACCACAACTATCGATAGCAACCGCGCTTGCTCAATCTTCGGTATCGGTCCTCAGGTTCGCAAGCAAATCAATGGCGGCGCTACAGTGATCCTCTTCAAGTATGGACGTCGTGTCGATATCTCTCTCGCCTCTTCTGGTCTCTTCAACATCGAGCGTCAGAAATGAAAGCCCCTTCCCTCCCCAAAAATCAGGTGGTGCTCGTCGAAAACCTAGTGAACGGCGAGCGGTACACCATTGGCGCATGTGACTTCAAATATGTAGCGGCGCTGCGGAATGGAAATCACTGCAAGGTGATTGAATCAAGACAAGACACTGAAGCAAATCGTGAAGCGCTCGGAAGCGCTGCCTGTCAGCACAATACGTTTTTTTCAAAATTTATTTTCAAAAAACCACGCTAGAAACAAAAGCACGTCGTAGATTAGCATCATCAAACAAACAAACAAGCATACCATGTTCAATTCTTCAATCACTTTCCTCTGCAACCAGATCGCTTCTTCTAACGGCCGCCGCCTCCCTTACGCTTATCAAGTCGATGACGTTTGCCTCGATCTCGAGACGAAAGGATGGAGCGCTTTCATGAGCATGACTATCACACGCGTCGACGGTGGATATTCAGCAGCTGAATAAACTTCAAAAAAAAACTTTCCCGCTTACAAAGCACCGCCTATATTAGCATCATCAAACAAACAAACAAACAGAAAACATGAGCTCAACTATCATCACTCCGCAAGACGCCGCTAGCTTCTCAACAGCCTCAGTCAAATCTTGCCTCCGCAGTCTCGCCAAAGACTGGAGCAACCTCCCCTTGTCAGAAGTCATAAATCCTCGCAACCGTAGCGAGAGAGCTCAGGGCATCGAAGCTGAAATGTCCGTCATGATGGACGTCCTGATCGCACGTGGCATTAACCCTGACCACGTAGCGTGAAAAAAAAAGTTCAACAAAAACTTTCCCGCTTAAATAGTTCCCCCTACATTAGCATCATCAAACAAACAAACAAATGGAATATCAGTCTATCCCCGTCGCATTCGAAACTAAGGCAGCAGCTGCCAAGTACCTCAAGATCAACGCCAGCACTTTCCGCAAGCAGCTGCAGCGCGCCCAAGGTGAACTCACCATTGAGGGTTTCAAGATCTCAGAGCGCGATGAGATCCTCATCTTCAAGGAGGTCGTTCCTCTCGTCCAAGAGCTCACTGAGCAGCGTGACGAAGAAGCTACACGCGCCGCAAAGTTCGAAGGCGCAACAGGTAAAGAAGGTGCATGGTTCGTCGGTGTGCGCGCAGTAGTCGTCACAAAGGGTGAGCTCACTTTCAGCGGCAGCAACAAAGCTTGCGCAAAGTTCATCCTCGACAACAGTGACTTTAAATGCAGTCCTCAGAAGCTTCGTAAGGCCATCAAAAACGGTCAGAAGTGCAATGGTTTCACAGTTCAATACACAGCATAATGAAGTTCCAAATCAAGTCCTCAAACAGTCCTCTTCACTCTTTCACGTTTGACGGAGTCGACTACACAATCACACGCGCATATGACATGTCGAATGCGTATGTCGTCAGCACGCAAACTTCCGAAGGTGCATTCGGAATAATGGCGCCAGAAGGCACCGTCGTAACTGACAGACTCGTCGGCCTCATCACGTGGATCAGTAACAAAAATGAGTTCGCCTTCTCTCTCAACCCTGAATTCTTTCTTCCGTTTCACGTGTTAATCCCCGAAGCCCGAAAAGCTTCAACAGTATGGCTCGCCTCTATCAGAGAGGACGCCCCATCATCCAACTGAAATTCACTGTCTACATTTACCTCATGCAAATGAATTTACCCCAAAAACCGACTGCCTTCGAGCTCTCCGAAGTCATGTCTTCTCTCGCAGCAGTTGAAGCTTGCGACGTCACTATCTCACGCGCACTTGACGTGTCTCGCGGAGCGGTCAATCACTGGCGCCACGGTCGCAACACGATCTCACGCACACACTGGCTTGAGCTTTGTCGGTACACACAGCAAGAGACGCATTCTGATCTAGCCGAAGCGGTCATCGCATCCGTTACTATCGAAATGCCGATTGACGCCACAGGTGATCGCCTAAAGCATGCAGAGGATCAAGCTGCTTGGGATGCTCTCTTCGCTGGAGACGTTCCTGAGCAAGCTGAGACGCCGAAGCTCTCAATGGCGCAAGAGGTTCACGAAATCGTGAATGAGCGCGGCGAAGAAACCGCTCGCGCATATGGCCCGTTTTCTAAGGGCATGCAGCGCGCAGCAATGATCTTTTCAGGAGCCACCGGAATCCACGTTGAAGGTGAGCACATGTACATGGCTCTCGTCGCTCTCAAGCTGTCGCGCCAGAGCTTCAACCACAAGTATGACAACTTGCTTGACGCAATGGCATATTTGCAAGGTCTCGCTAACTTCAAAGAAGGAAAGTGATGTACGCAAAGTCGTTCAACAACATGGCCGACGCGTTCGTGGGGATCTACAATGATCTCCACGAACAAGGCCACGAAAACGAGGGCACACTCCGCATGACGGGTGCGCTTGTCGAGATCAACAATCCGATGGATTGGGAAGGCATGCCAGACTGGCGCAATTGGAAGCGCAGCTACGTAGACCTCGAATGGGCTTGGTACACTGAGGCGACTCAGGATCCTGCGATGGTAATGGACGTCGCAAAGATCTGGCGCAAGATGCGAAATGAGGATGGTCTAGTGAACTCAAACTACGGTTGGCAAGTACAACGTGGGGACCAGTGGAAAAGCTGCGTCCAGGGTATCACAAAATCAATCCTGACAGGTAAGGGTACTCGCAAGCACGTTGTGTCCATTTTCGACGGCAAAGAGCGCAGCGAGTATGACTTCGACACGCCTTGCACTATCAGCTTCACTTTCGTGATCAACGAGCGCGGTCTGATAGACATCCACACGCACATGAGATCCAACGACATTTGGTTTGGTTTCTGCAACGACATCCCCGCATTCGCGCTGTTCCAGTCGAAGATGGTGGAGGATGTCAACGCCTCTCTCCTTGAAGCCGTAAGCGACGACTTCTTCAAGGTATGCACCGCCCCCGGGCGATTGCTTCACTTCGTCGATGATCTTCACGTTTACACCCCCCAACAGAATAAGCATGTTTGACCACAACAAATTCATGGCTTCACTAGCAGCCGACACCTTCAAGGATCACACCAGAGCCGAGCTCGAGACGTACGCTCTCAAGATCCGTAACAAGACGCGAGGAGGTCGCGATTCTTTCTCGGGATTGATCAAGCGTCAAGCCGCCATTCAACGTGAGCAGTTTGGCTACGATTGCGACGACTACGATCTCACCCAGATCGCCACCAAAATCATGGAGACGCAGCAGCATCTCCAAGACGAAATCACTGAAGTCCTGACAGCCCTCGGCGGCGACTACGGTAAGGCCGCTTGGAAGCACTGGAAAGCAGACCACGCGAAGTGCAAGGAGCTCAAGATCGATGACCTCACACACGCGCAGCACGACGAGCTCGTAGGAGAGGTCGCAGACGTCATGATCTTCGCGATGAATATTGCGGTGCAGCTTGGTATCTCTGGCTACTCTCTGGCTCACGAAATCGAGATGAAGCAAGACATCAATGTTGAACGTCAAGAAAACGGCTACTGATGAGATTCAAAATCCAACCTCGCACACTGAAAGCCGCTGTCCGTCGCTATGACGACAGCCGCGTCAGAAGGTATGGCCTGGACCACGGATTTGACTTCACAAACCCAGGACACGTGTCGCGTGTTCTGGGTGTGTCGGTCGAGTCTCAAATCTCTCAAAACCTGTTCGGCACTGAGAGTGGCTACGTCGACCCTAAAGCCTCCACTGACGGAGGCTGGGATCTTGAGATTGATGGAGTCCGCTGGGATGTCAAGGCGAACAACGTCGATAACGAAAATTCTTGGCTCGTTCAATTTGACAAAAAGGAAAACGAGACTAGACCCGATGACACCCATATCTTGTGTGTCAACGGTGTCCTAGGCAAAGACCTCCCGAACAACCGCACATTTGAGATTGTGGGCTGGACTACGCTGGGCAAAATGCGCAACGATCTTGAGCCTCGTTTCTACAAGTTCGGTCGCTACTGGAAGCTCACACCTGAATCGATCCAGCCGTTCGACGATTTCCAAAAGCTGGGCTTCATTTGAACATGCCTAGGCACACGCCCCTGATCCACTTATATTGCTACACCATATGGCATTTCTAGATTTCCTCAAACGCGGCAAGACCGCACCCACCGAGCAGCGCTTTATTCTCGACCAGAAAGGTCAGATCAGCGTTATCGGAGGAGCGCCGACTTCAGCGGGCGTCAAGATAAGCCCTGAGAGCGCAATGGCGATTTCAACGGTTTACGCCTGTGTAAGCAAAATTTCTCAGACAGTCGCAGCTCTGGATCGCAAGATCTACAAGAGCACCGAGGCGGGCAGAGACGAGCAGGCACACCCTGCTCTCCCTCTGCTCACGAACATGGCTGATGAGGTCACTACCTCATTCAACTTCTGGGAGTCCATTATTTCTGACTCCCTCATGTACGGTTGTGGCTTTGCGAAGGTGGAGAAGAACGGGAACGGACAGCCAGCCAAATTGGTGTGGCTGCCAGCCGTCCAGGTTCATCTTGAAGAGCGCCAAAATCAGGAGACACTTTACCACTTCACCAGGTTCAATGAGCGCACCCGTCGTAATGAGACGGTATACACCTACCGCGCAGCTGATTTGATCATTGTCCCGGCGTTCCGAAGTGTGTCCCCAATCAACCTCCACAGAGAGACGATTGGACTCGCTCGCGCAGCTGAAGATTTCGGCGCTTCTTTCTTTGGATCCGGCGGACACCTCTCAGGTGTCTTGACGGTCGAAGGAGGTCTCTCAGACGAACAGTTTCAAGCATTGTCAAACTCATGGCAATCGAAATATCACGGGAACAACGGAGCACACGCTACCGCGATCCTGGAGCACGGCATCAACTACGAGCGTATCGGCATCCCACCAGACCAGGCCCAATTTATTGAAACGCGCAAGATCTCCGCACAGGAGATCGCCCGCATCTTCAACGTACCTGCTGCTCTGATCGGACTCGAAACGAACGTGACTTACTCCAACGTGGAGCAACAGTCGATTTTCTTCGCGACGTACACAATCACGCCTCTCGTGAAGCGCCTTGAAGAGGAGCTTAACGAGAAGCTCTTCTCACCTAAGGAGAGAGCTTCAGGCATGCACGTGGACTTTGATCTCAGTTCTCTCTTGAGAGCCGACGTCGACAGTCGCTCTGAGTTCTACGTCAAGATGCTCTCACACGGCGTCATGAGCGTGAATGAGGTTCGGAAGATCGAGGGGCTCAACCCAATCGCCGAAGGAGATCAACACGTTGTGCAAAGCGGATTTGTTCCTCTGGACGCGCTAGAGGAGATCCACACGGCCGAGGTTTCAGCCAATGAGGCTGAACCAACAAATGAGTCGTCTGACGGACAAAAGTCCACAGATGGCGCCGAAAATGATTCTGACGATAATGAGCAAGCCTAACCAAGAGCTGCGGATCTCCTCCGCCAGCATCACCACCCGTGAGAAAATGGGCTCTCCTGGATTGACCGGCTACGCCGTCAAGTTCGGAGACGTCACGACCATCGGAGACCAATTCGATGAAGTCGTTTCTCGCGACGCTTTCAAGGATGTCGACATGTCAAATGTCTTCGCCCTTTACAACCACGACTGGAACACGCCCCTGGCTCGCTCTGGTCGCGGTCTGGATCTCACAATTGACGAGACCGGACTTCGCTTTGATCTCACCCTTCCTGACACGACCGCTGGGCGTGATCTTCAGGAACTCGTACGCACAGGCGTTGTTGAGGGAATGAGCTTCGGTTTCACCATCGAAGACGACAACTGGGAGAAGCGCGACGGTCTTCCCTTGAGGACGATCAACGCGATTGACGAGTTGTTTGAGATCACCGTCACTCCGGTCCCCGCATATCCAACCACAGAGGTTGGTTTGAGATCAATGGATGCCGCCCTCAACGAGGCCATCCCTGAAGAAGTAAATTCAACCCATCCCCTCACCGAGGCAGCACGGCAAATCGTTGACACGAAGCCTGAGTCTGTCGATCTTGGAGAGTGGCTCAAAAAAGTCGCGGAATAGTCCGCGCAATAATCCTGAAAATTCCAACATGGAAAATTCTGAATTCCTCAAGGCCAAGGCCGAAGAGATTCGTTCGGCTGAGGCCGTAGCTGAAACCGTTGAAGAGACCCCCGAAGCGGAGGTCGTCGAAGAGGTTGAAGCCACTGTCGAAGTTGAAGAAGTTGAACCCACTGAAGACGACGCCTTGCGCGCTGCCGAAGTCGAAGTGGAAACCCGTTCCGCAGCCGCAACCATCACCCCTATGCCTACAAGCATGAAAGACAATTTTGACACCGTAGCCAAGCGGTTTTCTCTTGGTAAAGCCGTAAAGGAGGTCTCCACTGGAGGACAGCTCACCGGCCTTGAAGCTGAGATGAACCAAGAGGCACGCTCACAAGCTGCTGCATCTGGTTTGAACTTGACTGGATCCATCGCGATTCCGGCTGAAATGCGGACTGACGCAGCAAGCATGACTGTTGGCGCTGGCGGAACCCAGACGTCCAACGACATCTTTGACGACGGACAAGGCATCGTGAAGAACTTCCGCGCTGCTGGAGTTGTTGACCGCCTCGGCGTTTCACGTATGACAGGATTGAACGGAGACGTCGTCATCCCAGTTCAAAGTGGCAACACCACAGCGGACAACACGTTGACGGAGATCGAAGATCTTGACTTGACGAACATCGCTCTGGCTCAGAAGCGTTTGACACCACAGCGTGTCGGTGCAGGAACAAGCTACTCAAAGCAGTTGCTCGCTCAGAACCAGGACGCCTTGGATTCTTTCTTGATGGCCGACCTCGGAAAGTCAATGGCTTTGGCTTATGACAACTACGTGCTCGCTCAGCTCTTCGCTGACATCACTGAGGTTGACGCCACAGACGTTGACGTTGCTGAGATTCCATTCTTGATGGAGCAGGCTTTGCTCGACGCTAACGTGCCAGCTGACGGCGCGAAGTTCTTCGTGACTCCTGGCGTGAATCGCCAGTTCCGTCGTGCTGCCTTGGACGCTGGATCCGGTATGTTCGCTGCTGACCGCAACGACATGATCGGTTACGGTAGCGTGCGCTCAACCTTGAACACTGCTGACACCGCTTATTTCGGCGACTTCAGCGAGTTGGTTGTAGCAGAGTGGGGCGGCATGGACTTGATCGTCGACCCTTACACTGGCGCTCAGACGAACGTCGTGAAGATCATCGCAAACCAGCACATCGACGCCATCGTGCGCCGTGCCGCTGCGATCATCGGTTACAACAACGTGGGAGCAACTAGCTAATCCACGACAAGCGCTTACTGACATCGCCCCCGGAGCTTCGGCTTCGGGGGCTTTGTTGGTAGGTATCACATATAACAAATCCCCGCCTAATGGAGCAACGAAACACAACAGCAATAACTCCTCCCGACATGGTGGTCGGACTGGGGACTCCTCTGATCGAGGATCATTTGAAAATAGACTACTCCGCTGAGTCAGCTTACGTGTCCGCTCTGGTGGCCGCAGCTGTCCAATCAATGGAAAATGAGCTAGGCTACGAGTACGGATCCGGAACGGCCGGAAGTATCCTAGACTGCATGCCGAAGCAATTCACGCTCCCTATGGACGCCTCACGCATGTCCTCGGTGGTGATCACCTACATCGACAAGGACGAGACGACGCAGACCCTGGACACGACAGATTTTCACGTGTCACAATTCGGCTACCCCTGCGTGATCACCCTCGCATCCGACTTCGAGCTGTCCTCTTTGAGTGAGACGCCGTTCCCAGTCTCAGTAGCCTGGAACGTCGCCGCGAAGACAATGACACCCGCTGAAGAGCAAGCCCTGCTCTTTCTCGTGGCTCACTGGTACGAAAATCGCGAGGCCGTGGATAAGAAGATGCACCAGACACCTCTCGCCTTCTCTCGGATCATCTCGCAGCTCAAGAAGAGCTTCATTCGCGTTGTGGGTCAATCACCTTCATACCTCACACGATGATTGGCAGGCTCGACCGTAAGATCGTGATCCAGACCAAGACCACGACAAAAGACACGTTCGGCCAGGAGCTCGATACCTGGTCAGACCTCGCTACCGTCTGGGCTCAGTACAAGCCTAGGATGAACTCCGCGGCTGCGCTCACCGAGACAGCGGATCAAATCCAATTTAGGGAGGTCGCTTCGTTCGTAACCCGATACCGAAGCGACGTCCCAGACACCTCACGAATCCTCTTCGCAGGCAAGATCTGGGTCATCACACAACGTGGCGAATCTGGATCACGCCGTTCGCGCTACATGGAGCTTGTAACCGTCGCCCATAACTCGGATCTGCAGGATGGCAATTGATCGTGCCGTAGTGAGAGTCGAAGGCCTCTCAACCGTGGTCGATAACTTGCGCCTGAAATACTCTTGGCGTGGGGCGAAGAACCGCCTCAGAAATGCCGCCAGGAGAGAGTTCAAAGACGTGCGCTCTGACATGAAGAAAGCGGCGCCGACTGACGAGAAAAGTCTGCGCAAGTCTATCAGGATATCCTCGAAGTTTACGCAGGACAATGGGATCAACGTTATCATCGGCCCTAGGCTGTCGAAAGCACATCACGCGCACTGGGTTGAATTAGGGACTAAAGCCCACCGGATTAAGCTCCGTCCTCACCCAGGAACAAAAGCCCAACCGTACGTGAAGCCAACGTACGAAAAGCACAAGAACTCCATGCCCGCACGGGTCTTCAAACTAGTTAACAGATTATTCAACCTATAATGCTCGAAGCAGTCTATTCAATACTCAACTCCACGGCCTCTATCACAGACATCGTCGGCACGTCAATCTACCCGCTGATCCGGGAGGAGGAAACGGACATGCCAGCGCTCATGATGGAGACCATCGCGATATCCCCAATCGACACGAATTCTGGCGCCAAAGCGACAGAATACCGGGTCGATGTCCACTCTTATTCTCAAACCGTTCAACAGTCGAACGCTCTCATGCTTCTGGTCAGATCCGCTTTGGATAGGGTCGAAGGCGATCACGCTGGCTACAGCGTCGCCTTCTCCCACGTTACTGGCATGGATCTAGACGTTGTCGCAGGCGGCCGTGTGTATACATCCACGACCTCCGTTTCATTTCACGTAATTGACTAAAAAAAATGGCAGTAATAATTGCTCAAAACGATTCCGTAGAAAACGGCAGAGGCGGGTCTACCGTCTTGTCGAATCTCCGGAATAAGCTGGCAGAGCACGCACCTGGAATCCCCAACATAGGCGCTATCGTTTCCATGTCTCTGGATGGCAACGATGTCATCATCGAGGGCACTGACAAATCAGTGACCACATGGGGCTTCAACGACGACATGATCAACACCATCCACGCGATGCTGTCTGACACCGTCGCCATTGAGCAGACCGCAGGAACGACCGGCTACGAATTCACTGGAGGATTTGCCGAGCGTACCACAGGATCCGCCGGTGCAAACGACATCGGAACCAACGTCCAGTACACCACAGCCCAAGCGACTGACGGCGCCTGGAAGCGGTTTGGTTTCAGCACCGCTCAGCAGATTGCGAACGACAATCAGTACTGGGGAGAGACTGATCCTGCATTCGACCAGAGCAAGGGTCTTTTCGGCGGCTTACACATGCCTCCTGGGATCACGAATCTAATCGACTACAGTGACACTTCTCTCTCGGCCGCGGTTGAGTCTGGGTCACTCCAGTACACCGCTGCAGATGGGTCTTACGACTTGACCCAGTGCAACGTCGGAGATCTTGTGAAAGTCCGCTTTTCGTTTAACGCTGTGCCGCAGGTCGCCAACTCCACTTTGGAGGTGGGGTTGATCTTCGCCACTCGCGACCAAAGCGACAATGTGACCTTCACTTTTCCGCTGACGACGCAGCCCGTTTTCTACGGCACCGGATCACAAGGTGTAGCGTATTTGAACAGGGTTGAGATGTCAGCTTATATCGCCTCAGACGAGGACCTCAACGCACGGCTTCTCCCGGCTATCCGATGCAACAATGAGATCTTGATCCAGCCGCTTTCTACTCTTATCTCCATCATTCGATAATGGCAATCAAAATTACACGAAACCAGGAAGGCAATTGCATCACCTTCGTGGGATCATCTAACCCCGCCTATTGGAACAGCTGCCTAAGCGCTGTCCTATCAGACGACACGTCTCGCATGCACATCATCAACGACATCCGCTCGGCTAACGAAGCAGACGTCAAGTATGAATTCTACAACGTAGACTACACCGACTTCGCCGACAGGGAGGGGAACAGCTTTGCGGACGCTCAGGCGGCCGTAGATTACATTAACGCAAATGCAAATGTAATCGGTATTTCCGACACAGGTACGGACCTCTCTGGGATCACCGTAGACTTCCGCCTGGATCAAACGTCGACGTCCATCATCATGGACAACGGACACCAGTTCGGGGTTAACACGGTCAAGGCCATCGCGCACAGCGACGGGACGGTTCACTTGAACGCTATCGGAACGGGCTTGCCTAATGAATCCGGGGACGCCAATGACAAAGTCCACTTCGAGAAATTGGAAGTGGCCAATGTCAAGGTGAACGGATCTTCTGTCTCTGGGGGTCTCAACGACATCGTGAACACGCTCAACGAGCTGTTTACCGTAGGGCCTTTTGAAGCCGTCGTGATCGCTGATCCGTATGCCACTATGGTGGCTGACGTCTCAGGCATTGATGCGCAGTACGAATATGCCGGAACAACCGCCGTGGATCCTGTCGGAAACGACATTTTCGGAAACACTGGATCTGGCAACTACGCCGGCATTAAGTCAATCGAGCCTATCGATCAGGCAGGCGAGTACTACACCTTTGACATCAGAGGAGAGGGCACCATCGGATTCGGCCTTGTACACACGACCACGAGCTACAACGCAGGCAAAGCTTCTGGCAACCAGACCTACGCCGACCCGCAATCTTTCGCGGTCTCGAACAGCGCTCACTACGGCTTCCAGTTTAGCCACTGGTTTCACCCAACCCCGAACGGATCTTGGACGAACTACGGTGCCAACACTGGGTACGTCGGAGGACCAGGGTGGTCCAACAACTGGAACCAACAAGACGAGTGGCTCAACGGCGATCCTGTGAAGATCAGAGTTGGCCTCGACGAGAACGGTTACATCGCGATTTCCTCATTGCAGGACGACAGCACCTGGATCCTTCACGCGCGCTCTAGCTATCCCGTTGCGGATGGTAGCGAATTCGTGCTCGGAATCAAGTCACAGTCCGCCTCTGCGCGCGTCTACAGCTCTCCGAAAGCTCACCTGCTTGAAGCCGCTGCGCCGACAATGTATTTCAGGTATATTGAGAGCCCGGACAACAACTTTGAGTATCCGCTTTTCGCCACTGAAGAGGAGGCGAATTACTATGACTCTGAGAACGGAGGATCTGGGACGTCGCACACGCACACGTACGCGGACGACCCGACCAACACGACTTGGTATATGCCTGACACGAACGGTGAAATGGCGGGCTCTAGTGCGCCAACCACCGACTCGACTTTGGGCACGGCTGCGACTTATACCGAGATCACTTCACTGTCGAACTCAGACCTCACCCCAAGCCAGTTCTCTTCGCTTGACTTCTCATACACAGAAGGCACCGTCGTGAACTTCCAATTGATGCCCGCAGGCGCAACGTGGACGCAGACCGTGAGCGTAAGTCCCTCAGGTTCTGGAATGGCGTACAACAGCGGCTCCGGATATCTTCAGGGGACTTTGGCGGACGTTGGTTCTGACACGACATACACTGTGACCGTCACTCGCGCAAACGCGTACGGCAGCAGCGTGGGAACGTTTGATGTGCAGGCTACTGATGTGGC